>Ga0315277_10000020_pt1 | contig 244863 bp, 227 predicted proteins | sample YL17G05_15_MG_FD_203695 | JGI IMG/M metagenome (GOLD analysis project Ga0315277, IMG submission 203695) | Sediment microbial communities from Yellowstone Lake, YNP, Wyoming, USA - YL17G05_15 | ecosystem: Environmental > Aquatic > Freshwater > Lake > Sediment | place: USA: Wyoming | collected...
GTTTCTTTTTCAGAATGAAAAGAATAATCTTCTCTACCAGTAGCTATTTCATTATATTTATTATCCATATTCATTCCCTTTCTTTTTACCTAGCGATCTAATTTAGATAATATACCTAAAAACCTCTTTCGTTCAATCAAGGCATCGAAAAGGCAGCTTTAATCTAATTATTTGACTTTTCAAAAAGGTATTGTGTACACTGTGCCGATTGCGACGGAAAAATCAATGAAACTCTCTCTAAAATAAGTTCCAACAAAGTTTACTAACCCCTGTCGAAGTTAAGATTTTTTTATTTTTGTTGTTATAGTGATTTGTGTAAGACAAAAGCTATTATGGAAATAGTTTCTTCAGTTTTTATTATTTAAGTCTTGGTAAAGACAGCGATAATATCTTCGCCAAAACTTTTGACCTCTCTTTTAATCGACTTTGGGATAATACCGAAACCACATTTGATTTGGTCAAGAAGTTGCTCGTGAGTTAAACAATGATCAAACCTAACATTATTCATTCCATCTCTTTCAGCCCATTCTACCAAGCGTTTTCTTAAGGGGTAGAAAAAGCGATCGACGTTTCTTTCCCTTTTCCCCGGATCGCAGATAATAAATTTGTCTTTGGCTGACAAAAAACAGTTTTTAATAAACCTTTGTCTGTCGATTGGTTTTAAATGGTGAAAGATATCGCAAGCAATTACTATATTTGCTTGGCAATAATTTTTTAGATCGAGAACATTACCCAGATAAACATTTAAATGCTTAGTAAGAGCATAATCGATGAAATCTTTATTAGTGTCAAAACCGCGATAGAGAGATCCTTTAGGAAGAAAGTCTGCTAGTATTGCCGGGCCGCAACCTGGTTCAAGGACCAAGTTGCGGTTCTTTACAAAGCTTGCCATATAACGATAACGCTTTAAAAAATTATTTCGATGAATCCATTTCAACCACTGAATATAAAGTTGAGGATACTTATAAAAAATGGTCTTTTCACTCATTTCTTAACTTTACATAGGTTTTAATTAGTGTAACGGATCAGGCATTTGGTGTCCTTTTTATTCCTAGATATTTCACCAGATAGTGTTTCTAAAATTTAAAGTAAACTTTTATTGCCTTTCTGTTCTTTCTCTTTAGCCTTTTATTACCGCGAGCGGTTTAAGGGAAACTTTGATTTTTACTAAATCTTTTTGATTTTCCATTACTTCGTCAATATTTTTATAAGCGCTCGGGGCTTCTTCAAGATCGCGTTTGGTGCGCAAGCCATGAATAATCCCTTCCATTTTTTTCTGCTCCTCTTCGAGATTTAAAGACCTTATTGCTTCATTCCTGCCCATCTTTCGGCCGGCGCCGTGAGAGCAGGAAGAAAAACTTTCTTCGTTTCCCAAGCCCTCAATAATATAACTTGTTGATCCCATTGAACCGGGAACAATGCCGACTAGGCCTGCGTCTGCTTTTGTCGCTCCCTTGCGGTGAATAAAAACTTTTTCGCCAAAATGTTCCTCCAAAGCGGCATAATTGTGAGCGATATTAATCATTGGTTCAAATTGCGCCCTGGTGATGTTATTAACAATTGCTAAAATTCTTTCCATCATTAGTTTTCTATTCGCAAGAGCAAAATCAACGCAGTACTGCATTTCCGCTAAATATTGCTGACCTTCTTTGAAATCGGCGGGTAGATAATCAAGCTGCCACTCTCTTGGGACCTTGCTGTTAAATTTTTCTTTTAAACTGCCGGCGAGGCGGTTGTAATATTCGGCGACTTTAAAGCCAATATTGCGGCTGCCGGAGTGAATCATCAGCCAGACAAAGCCATCCGAACCTTTTTGGATTTCAATAAAATGATTGCCGCCGCCCAAAGTACCGATTTGAGTTAAGGCGTTATTGTATTCCTGCAGAACAATTGAGCCGTTAAAACTAACATTGTTTGAACCTGGCATTAAGTTTTTGTCTTGCGGTTTTTTGTGATGGTTAAAACCTAAAGGAACAAGTTGTCTTATTTCTCCCATTATTTTTTTTAGGGTGTCAGTACTAATTTCCGTTAAATTCGTTTTCACGGAGCACATTCCACAACCAATGTCCACGCCGACGGCGTTAGGGACGACGGTGTCTTTTGCAGCCAGTATTCCGCCGATAGGCATGCCAAAGCCAGGGTGGGCGTCCGGCATTACCGCGATCCAAAATTTAGCAAAAGGGAGATTGGCTAAATTTTTTGCCTGCTGCAAGGCGATCTCTTCTATATCAGGAAGCCAAAGTTTTATTGGTATCCGTTCAGTGTGAATAGTTTTAATCATTATTTTTATAATACACCTTTTAAAACTGCCCCTTGATTTTTGTTTTTTTGTTTGAGAGAATGTCGCTGTTAACAGTTTTCTCTCTGGTAGAGTCTATTGGTTGGTTAACTTCGTTTTTCGTAAGTTTCCCCAAAAAGCTTCAACAGAGAAAAGAAAGGCAGAGTATGGCAGCAGTCAAACTCTATGTAGGCAATTTGCCGTGGTCGGCAACATCCGACCAGTTACAACAAATGTTCGCGCAAGCCGGCGTGGTCGTTTCCGCTCAGGTGGTTACCGACAAATTCACCGGCCGTTCCCGAGGTTTTGCCTTTGTGGAAATGGCAGATGACGCAGCGGCGCAGGCAGCGATCGCGCAGTTGAACAACACGGCAATGGATGGCCGCAATATTGTTGTCAATATTGCCAAACCGCCGGAAGAAAGACCGGAAAGGCGAAGCTTTCGCCCTAATCAAAGGTACGGCGATCGCGGCGGTCAAGGCGACAGCAGATACGGAAGATAAAAGAAAAACTCTGAAGAAAAATTAAAAGTTTCTTCTAAAGTTTGTCCGGGTTCACCTTTTATTTTGGGGATATTTTTTGCGAGTTCGTATTGGGGATAAAAGTCCCCGCTATTTGGTATTTTCCACGAGAAACAATCAAACGGCGCGGCTTCGTAATTTAAAATAAATGGGGTGACGGCGGAGATGTTTTCGTCTTTAAGCCAAACTTCTTCAAAGGCAATTTTAATATTTTCCGCCGCTTTTTCCGGTGATAAATAATTTTTGCATTTTGTCCCGAAGTTTCGGGATTGATTTTGGTTATGCGGCCATCCTGTTTCCGTAATAAAGACCGGCAGCTCTTTGTCTACCCCCAAACTTTTAAGTAGTGCTAACTCCCAAAGATAGGTTTTTATTGAATTTCTTCCCGTATCGGTTGGCAAACCGATAAAACCATGGTTTGGGTATGAATGCGATGTCCAGCCGTCAATAAAATTAAAATTATCTTTATTATCTTCAAACATTTTTTTAAGAAAAATTTCCTCGTTTTCATATAAAGGTAGTCGGTTTGGGGCAGCAGCATCAAAACCGGCGAGCATTATAAAAAAATCATCATCTGTTTCTTTTAATTTTTTTGCAAAGGCAAAAGCGATTTCTCCGTATTCTTTTGGATTTATTTCCCCACCCCATTCTTTATTGTGATTTGGTTCGTTAAATAAAATGATATAGCGGTTTTTAACCACCCAATGCAAAGAGTTTAAAAAAACTGCCCATTTTTCCGCATCCTCTTTTTTAGGCTTTCCCCAAAAACCATTTGCCTGCGGCGTTCCCGCCAAACGGATGAGAGGAATGAGATGAAGGGTGCGCATTTTATCAAAAATATCTTGCCATTTATCTAAATTAAAATCGTTTTCCTGAATGACCAAGGTAACATACCCCCAATCGCCGCCGCTAGAGTTTGCCAAATCTGCCGCGTCTTTTAAACTTTTTTCATCGGCAACCGCCAAATGAATACCGAATTTATTATTCGGCTCACCCAAGGCGAATAATTTGGCCGGGTGAAAAAAGAAAAGAGCGATAAAGATAATTAAGGATAAGATCTTCATATTTGCTATTTTAGCAGTTTCAATTGACTGATGGAACTATTTTTGTTTATACCACTATGCTTTGATTTTGCGGGTTTTGGTATATACCTACCGAAGTTTTCAATAATATAGATTTTCCCATTATATCAATACAAACATCTAATCAAAATCAAAGCTTCGCGGTATTATATTTGTTGTATTTTGAAAGCGGAGGGGTATAAAATGAATTTATGGAATTGTTTGGTCTTGATATTGGCAGCTCCTCTATAAAACTAGTCCAATTGGAGAAAGAAAAGGATACCTTAGTCCTAAAAGCTGTTGGCGAGGCGGTTTCTCCCCAACCCGGGATGGAGGGAGAAACAGAAGCGCATTTGACGGAAACGGCAACGGCGATAAAAAAACTTTTAGCTGATTTAAAAATAAAAACAAAAAATGTTGTACTAGGAATACCAGAGCCGAAAGTGATCAGTCGGCTAATATGGTTCCCGTCAATGAAAGAAAGCGAACTGCAAGCGGCCTTGGAATTTGAGGCGGAAACTTTTATTCCCTATCCTCGTGGTAAAGTCCAGCTTGATTACAAAATTATTGACAAGGATAAAGACGGCCGACTTTTGGTTTTCGTGATCGCTTGTTTAAACCAAATTATTGAAAAATATTTAAAAACGGCAAAATTAGCGGATATTACACCGGTAGCATTGGAGTCACCCGCGGTTTCCCTTTGCCGCGTCTTTGCCGCAAACGGCTCGGCAAATTTAATAATGGATATCGGTGCTAAATATACGGTTTTAACGGTCGGCAAAAGCGGCAATGTTTTTTTGACAAGGACATTGCCTCTGGGCACAGAATCTTTTCTGCGGGCAATAAGTATTTCTTTAGGAATAGAGGTGAACGCTGCCGAAGGTTACCGCCGTGCCTACGGTTTAGGCGAAAACGAACTTGAAGGAAAAGTAAGGAAAGCGATGATGCCGCTTTTTGAAAAATTAGTGGAAGAAATAAAAAAAGCGATTTTTTCTTTTAAAGAAGAATGGCAGAATGAAGTAGGTTTGATTACTTTGTGCGGTGGTGGGGCGACCACGCCGGGTTTTACGGAGCAAATGGCAAAAATTTTGGGAGTTGAAGTTCAACTCGCCCAGCCATTTGCGAAAACAAAGATTATTAGTCCTTTGCCTTTTGAGCCAAATAAAGAAGGAGCTAGATTTGCTGTCGTTTTTGGTTTGGCGGCAAGAGATCTGATATAAAAATGGAAAGAATCGACATAAATTTATTACCAACGGCGGCGCGGTTTCAATTGTCAAGATTGAACGCGGCAAAAAAATTTAAAAAAGCGGCTTATTTTTCTGTTATCGCCTGGATTATTTTGATGCTTGTCGTCTTGCTTCTTAAAGTAATTTTGGCTAAACAAACAGCAAAAGTAACCTTGGAAAAAACAAGAGCAGAGCAACTTTTAAATAGTTTATCGCCGCAAACCGACCTTCAACAGGCTTTGCGTTGGCGTTTAAAATTAACCGGAGAAGTTTTAACCAACCGGCCGAGAACGGGGGAAAAAATAAGTTCCTTGGTAGCCGCTTTTCCCGAAGGATCAGTAATTAAAACCTTAAGAATAAAGGGTGATAAAACTGAAATCAGTGGCTTTTTGCCCGGGTTAGTAGGATTATCGGAATTTGAGCGTCGTGTTTCTGCTTTAGTTAATGAAGGAAAATATTCGTTCGTAAATATAAAATCGCTCGCTAAAAAAGAAGGTAATTTTGATTTTTTGGTTGAATTCCAGGAGGCGAAAAAATGAAACTTTCCAATTATAAGTTTATCGCTGTGCCGCTAACAGTCATTATTTTAAGTTTAGTAACTTTGGCGGCGATCGTTCCTAAAACTTTCCGCGAAGTTTCTGAAGGTCTTCGTGGTCTGCAAAAAACCGAAGGAGAAACCAAAGATATGAAGACTAAATATCTTCTCGTTACTTCTTTAGATGAGGAAAAGTTAAAAAGTCAGTCAGCTTTAGCAAAAGCGGCTTTGCCGGAGGATAAAAATGTTCCTCTAGTGCTTCAGGCGGTAAGAGATACGGCGGCGGAAAGCGGTTTTATCATTAAAAACTTAAAATTTGCCCCCGGAGAATTGGAAAAAGAGGAAGAAATGACAAAACTGGAAAAGAAAAAAATAGAGGAACTGCCAATCACAATCAAAATAGTCGGCCCGTTTTTAAAACTAGATAGATTTTTCAGCCTTTTAGAAAATACTCTACCGCTTTTTCAGGGCGAAGATGTGGAAATAATTAATGCGGAAAAATCCGGAGGGAACAGCAATATTGAGATAAAAATGGTTACTTTTTTTAGTCCCCCCGCTGCCTCTTATAATGTTCGTGTGTTGAAATTAGAAGATTTGGTAATTTCTGAAGAAGAAAATAGTTTCTTGGAGAAATTAGGAGTCTTTAAAAAAACAGAGGTTATTATTCCCGTTTTTTCTGAAACTCAGACAGAAAGACAAAACCCCTTTACGCTTTAGACTAACTTTCCTTTACATCAATGGCAAATCGGCTGGTTTTAGCAAAAGCAGACAGGATTATTTTAATAGATTTAATAATTCTTCCCTCTTTTCCGATGATGATTCCGACTTTCTCTTTAGGAATGGTGATTGTAAGTCTTGTAAAACCGTTTTCGTCACTTTCGGTGACCGTAAATTTTTCCTCTTCACCGATAATCCTTTGAACAATAAATTCCAGTAGTTCTTTCACCGTAAAAATTGCTAAATTGCTAAATTGCTAAATTGCTTTTTATCTTTAAGTAATTTTCTTACTCCTTCGGTCAATTGGGCGCCGTTTTTGATCCATTTTTCCACTTTTTCTTTATCAATTTTTAATTCTTTTGTTTGCGGATTCCAAAAGCCCAAATCATCAATGAACCGGCCGTCCCTTTTTGAACGCGCTTCGTCAATTACCATCCGAAATGTCCGTTGATGTTTTTTCCCCTTGATGAATAATTTTACCTTTAACATAAAAAGATTTTTTTATTTCTAAAAGCTTTATCTTAGTCTACTTCTTTTTCCAAAATAGTCAAGGCTTTTTCGGCGGCTTGCTCTTCTGACTCCTTTTTTGATAATCCCCTGCCGCAGGCGATTTTTTTATCGCCAAAATAAACGGCGCAGGTAAAAATTTTGGCATGATCCGGCCCCTCCTCTTTTTCTACTTTATAGTAAGGAGTAAGTTTTTTCACTGCCTGAACAATTTCCTGAAGCCGTGTTTTCGCGTCCTTAATATTGCCCTTTCTTCCCAAGTTCAGAATTTTTTGCAAAAGATAGCGATTCAAAAAATCGTTGGCGGCGTCTTTGCCGCTATCAAGATAGATTGCTCCAACCAAAGCCTCAAAAGTATCGGCCAAAAGAGAGGGATTATTTCTGCCGCCGCCCAGCTCTTCCCCTTTGCTTAAGAGGAAATATTTGCCTAAGTCAAAGCTTTTGGCTGTTTCCGCCAAACTTTCCGTACAAACTATCGCCGAGCGAATATTGGTTAAAACTCCTTCCGGCAGTTTAGGGAAATTAAAGAAAAGTTGTTCTGTTGCCCAAAGTTCCAAAACAGCATCACCTAAAAATTCCAACCTTTCGTTTGACTGAAGCCCTTTTCCCCTATTCTCATTTAAAAAAGAGCGATGCGCCAACGCCTGCCCTAAAAACTTTTTGTTTTTAAAAGTTATTCCTATCAATTGTTGTAGTTTATCCATTTTTTAAAAATTTCTAATATCTAATTTCTAAATTTATTCTGGTTTAGGGTTGCATTTTTAATGCCGTTCCCAGTACTCCGTTGACAAACCTGGACGAACTTTCCGAGCCAAATTCTTTTGCCAATTCCACTGCCTCATCAATGATCACTTTTTCCGGTGCTTTTTTTTCAAAAAAGAGTTCGTAAAGAGCAAGCCTTAAAACTGCCAAATCTACTTTATTTATTTTAATAAGCGGCCATTTCGGAGCGCAGTCGGTGATGATTTTGTCAATCTTCTTTGTCTTTTTAATAATCTTTTTACTTTTTGTCCCTAAGAGGTGAGTTTTATTAAGCTCCCAAGCAAAAAGATTCTTAATAATAGTCTGTCTTTTTTTGTGACGGAGGTCAATCACTCTTAATTTCTATATTTCTAAATTTCTTTTAAAGTTTTCCGCAATTCTGGCAAAGATAATGCGGCCTTTTATCGGCGCCGCAGTGCTTGCATTTGGCGATCTCGGGAATTTTTATCCGATGTGTCGCCCTTCTCCGCCCTTGCCTTTGCGTTGATGGCCGTTTTTTCGGTAATGCTGTCATATGAAGAAGATTCTACCTTTATAAAAAAGAAGTTTCAATAGGAGGATTTGAATAAATGATTATTGGACAAAATCTGTAGTGTGGTCAGACAATGGTAAACCTTTTGTAAATGACATCCTCTCACAAAGATAGGTTTCAACAGCATACTTTTTGGCTATATTAGGGTCAAAAAGTTCATGAAATGGAAAATTTCTCACTACTAATTCACCTGTTGTTTTGTTAGTGTAACTTACAGTGGCAATACCATCTTCATTAATAAAGTCCAAACTGTAGGCATAAGGGTTATCTGGATGAGCAACAACTTGACCAAGATGTAAACCCTTTATTCTCGCTTGGTTTTGTGCTGCAACAACTGCCTCTGAAATAAGACGATTTTCTTCTTGTTCTGTAAACATTACCTGTTATTATAACATATCTCTTAATTTGGTGCAACTAAAAGATTTTGGGTGGTAATTTGTTTTTTTAATTCGGGGAAAAGGGAGAGGTCGGGGGTTTGGGCAAGAATTTTTTCGGCCCAGGCGCGGGCGCGGGAGATTAAATTAACATCGGAAAAAGAGGCGATTTTAAATTCAGGGAATCCGTGCTGGGCAATGCCGTAGACTTCCCCAGGACCGCGGATTTCTAAATCTATTTCCGCTAATTTCATGCCATCATTTAATTTTTCCATCGCCGCAATTCTTTTGCGTGATTTCTGTCCTAATTTTTCCGCAAAAAGAAAACAATAAGCGGTCTGACCGGCACGGCCGACACGGCCGCGCAACTGATGCAGTGACGCCAAACCAAACCGCTGAGCCGCTTCAATAATCATTATTGAAGCGGCAGGAATATCAATGCCTACTTCCACCACCGGCGTTGTTACCAAAATGTCAATTTTTCCACCCCTCATTTTTAGTAAAGTTTCCTCTTTTTCTTTAGTCTTCATTTTCCCATGGAGAAGCGCCAAATTTAGTTTTGGAAAGATATCTTTTTTTAATTTTTCGAACTCTACCGTTGCCGCCTTAACGGAAGCAAAAGTTTCCGATTCTTCAATAAAAGGACAAACAATAAAGACCTGAGGTCGGAGGTCGGGGGTCGGAAGTCGGATTTGATCTTCAATCCAATGGTAGCATTTTTCTCTCTTGCGGTTGGGAATCAAAAAAGTTTTTACCGGCTTTCGACCCTTTGGCATCTCATCCAAAACGGAAATATCCAGATCGCCGTAAACAGTTAAAGAAATAGTTCTCGGGATCGGCGTTGCCGTCATTGTTAAGATATGTGGCGAGAGTTTATCTTTATCGGGAATTTTTGCTTTTGCGATTAGTTTTGCTCGCTGCGAAACGCCGAAACGATGCTGTTCATCAATGATTACTAAACCGACCTTTTGAAAATTAGCGTATTTGTGAATAAGGGCGTGAGTACCGATAAATAATGATTGATGATTGATGGATGATGGCTGGATTTTCCGTTTAGAAGTGGCACTGGTGATTAAGGTTGTTTTGATTCCAAACGGTTCTAACAGAGGTTTTAGGTTGTGATAGTGTTGTTGGGCTAAAATTTCCGTCGGCACCATAAAAACCGACTGATAATCACAATTTGCAGTCTGAAGAATAGCGGCGGCGGCGACAACTGTTTTTCCCGAGCCAACATCGCCTTGCAGTAATCGGTTCATCGCAAAAGGTTTTCCTAAGTCAGATAAAATTTCATCAATTGTCCTTTTTTGCGCGTTTGTAAGCATAAATGGTAAATTTTTAACAAACCTCTCTAAAATCTTTCCATCTTTGATTATTTTCGGCGCTGACTGTTTTTTTTGCCAGTGCTGTTTTCCCTGCAAAAGTTTTATTTCCGCAAGCATTAGTTCGTCAAAAGCGAGCCTTGTTTTCGCCGCTTCTGCCTCTTTTTTATTTTTTGGGAAATGAATTTTTAAAATTGCTTCTTTTTTACCGATTAATTTTTCTTCCTGTAAGATAGCCGCGGGCAGAAAGTCTTGAATCTGTCCGCAGACTTGCGGTAGAACCTCTTTTATTGATTTCCGCAAATATTTATTGGAAATACCAAATGTGGAGGGGTAGATTGGCACCAACCGGCCGGTATGGGTGGTATCAATTATTCCTTTGCCAAAAATTTCAAACTCCGGCGAGATAATTTGTTTTTGTTTTCCCTTAAGTCTAATTTTTCCGGAAACAGAAATAGAAGTTTCCGGCAAAAGTGTTTCTGGCAAATATGGTTGATTAAACCAAACGAGATTTATTTTTCCGCTTTTATCTTCAAAAGTCGCCGTTTGCAGGGTTTTTACTTTGCTTCGTCTGATATAACTGTTTTTAATCTTCGTTATTTTTCCGATTAAAGTTACCGTTTCTCCCGCCTGTACCAGGGCAGTTAAAGTTATTAAGGAAAAATCCCGATAGCGAAAGGGGAAATGATTAATCAGGTCGGCAATGGTTTTGATATTTAAATCGCCGAGCTTCCTTGCCATTTTCGGCCCCACCCCTTTTAAATACTGAATTGGAGTTTCTAAAACAAGCCTTGGTTTAGGAAGCATTTTATTTTAAAAATTCAAGAAACGGCAAAAGGCTGGAAAGAATTAGCGAAAAAGCGATAAGCAAAATTACTGCCGTAACTATTTTTTGTTTTTTTATTTTTATCCCTAATATTTTCATTTCTGTAGAAAGTATATTACAATGAGTTGATTATGAAAAGCGGCAGTTGGTCTGATTTAAGAAAAATTAAACTGAAGAGAATGCGATTACGGAGGAGAAAGTTAAGATTTTCAAAAAAGCTTCTGTATTTTTTGCCAATACTTTTCTTTTTTTGTGCAATTTTTGGATTTTTGGTTTTTACGGTTGCTTTTGCCTGGGTAGCAAAGGATCTGCCGTCACCTAATAAAGTGGTCAGGCGCGAAGGTTTTGCGACAAAAATCTTTGACCGCAACAATGAGCCGCTTTACGCTGTTTACCGCGAAGAAAAAAGAATCCCGGTGAGTTTTAGCGAAACACCGGAAGTTTTAAGACAGGCGACGGTTGCTATTGAAGACAAAGAATTTTACCGTCATCCTGGATTTAGTGCGAGAGGTATTCTTCGGGCGATTTTTAACATTATTTTTCACCACCGGCTGCAAGGGGGCTCAACTTTAACTCAACAATTAGTGAAAAATGTTCTTTTAACTTCCGAAAGAACGGTAGCGAGAAAACTACGGGAATTTATTTTGGCTTTGCAGATTGAAAAGAGATACACCAAAGATGAAATTCTGCAGATGTATTTAAATGAAGCTCCCTATGGCGGCAGCGCTTGGGGCATCGGCGCCGCGGCGGAGCAATATTTCAGTAAGCCGGTTGCTCAGCTAAGTTTAGCGGAGTCAGCAATTTTAGCGGGATTACCGCAAAGGCCTTCTGCTTATTCGCCTTTTGAAGGCGATCTTTGGAAAGGGAGAACAAAAGCGGTTTTAATAAATATGGTTGAGGAAAATTTTATCAGTGAAAAAGAAAAAGAAGAGGCTCTCTCTTCTTTAGATAAAATTGTTTTTAATTCGGAAAAATCGCTTTTTAAAGCCCCACATTTTGTAATGTATGTCAAAGAACAGTTAAGTAAAAGGTTCGGCGAAGAATTGGTTGAGCAAGGTGGGCTTCAGGTAGTAACCACTTTGGATTGGAAACTACAGCAGGAAGCGGAAAAAGCGGTTAAAGAAAATGTGGAAAAAGCGGCAAATTTGAACATCAGTAACGGCGCTGCCGTAGTTTTAAAGCCGGAATCTGGGGAAATTTTAGCTATGGTCGGTTCAAAAGATTATTTTAACGATGAAATCGGAGGAAAATTTAACGTTATTACTCAAGGTTTGCGCCAACCTGGATCGGCAATCAAACCGGTGACTTATGTTACCGCCCTTAAAAAGGGCTATACGGCGGCAAAAATGATTATGGATACCGAAACAGTTTTTCCCGTCGTTAGTCAAAAAGATTACATTCCTGTCAATTACGATGGTAAATACCACGGGCCAATGCAGGTAAGGTTTGCTTTGGGCAATTCCATCAATGTGCCGGCAGTAAAAATGTTGGCGACTGTCGGTTTGGAAGAAATGCTTAAAACTTGCGGAGAGATGGGTATTTCTACACTAACGGCTTCAAAGGAAAATTTAAGAAGGTTAGGTTTTTCCGTCACTTTAGGTGGCGGTGAAGTAAAGCCTTTGGAATTAGCAGACGCTTATTTAGCCTTCGCAAACGGTGGGATAAAAAGAGAACCACTTGCCATCCTTTCCGTTAAAGATAGAGATGGAAAAACGCTTTATACGGCACAGGAGAGAGAAGAAAAAAGAGTTTTATCGGAAGGGGAGGCGTTTTTAATAAGTGATATTTTGTCTGACAACAACGCAAGACTTACTACTTTCGGCATAACAAGCGGTTTAGTGATCAGTAATAAAAAGGTTGCCGTAAAAACGGGAACGACCAATGATAAAAGAGATAATTGGGCCGTTGGCTGGACGCCAAATATTTTGGTTTTATCTTGGGTGGGAAATAATGATAATTCAGCGATGAAGCAAGTTGCCTCCGGTATTTCTGGCGCTACTCCTATTTGGCGGCAAATTACCATCAGCGCTTTAAATATTTTTGGTTATAAAGAGTTTGTTACTCCGGTCGATATTGTCAGTGCCGAGATAGACGCTTTTTCCGGCTTTAAATCACATGACGGTTTTCCTTCAAGGATGGAATATTTTATTAAAGGAACGGAACCGACAAGCGATGATCCGATTCACAAAAAACTGAAAATTTGCCGCCAATCGGGGAAATTGGCAACACCGCCGCAGGTCGCCCGCGGCGAATACGAAGAAAAAGAGTTTTTAGTTTTTAAGGAAGAAGATCCGGTTTCTCAAGACGGGAAGAACCGTTGGCAGGAAGGGGTTTTAAAATGGATTGGTGAACACGACGATCCCCGTTATCATCCGCCAGAAGATTATTGCGAAGGAGGCGGAGTGATAGAAGTGGCCATTGATTCACCGGCGCACGAGTCAACAGTAACAAACAGTTTTCCTGTCGTCATCAAAGCAAAAGGATTAAAAAAGATAAGTGAAGTAAAAATTTTTGTTAACAACGAAATAAAGAAAACTTTTGACAGCAAACCTTACGAATTAAATCTTAATCTTCCTGACGGCGTTTATACTTTAAAAGTGATTGCTAAAGACGAGGACAGTAACACCGGCGAACGCGAAGCAAAAATCGGCGTTAACTTGCCCTTTAATTGGTCACCCTCCCCCACGCCTACACAGACTTTAGTTCCCTCGCCCACTTTCACTCCTACTCCAACACTTACACTAACAATTATACCGGCTCTGTGAATAGTGAGAGCAACCTCAAAAAGACTTCAAAATTATCGTTTTCCTCTGTTTTACAAACGCTTCTTTTGTCGCATTTAAGGCATTGATGAATGATCCGCTTTTCGCCTCTTTTAATTTCCGCGCCAATTGGCGCCATTAAACCATGGCATTTTTCTGCTCTGTCCCCGGGATTTATGTCAACATGCTTACTAAAAAGACAATGCGGGCAATGGTTTAAATAACCGTCGCCTTTTACTTTTTTGCCGCAGTTTTCACAAACAAATTCAATTTTTTTGGCGGTTTTAACAAACACGCTTTTTATTTAAGCCCAAATGCTTTTAAATGGACTTTTTTGGCGGTTTTGGCGTCTAAGTTATAATAGTAAGCGCGGAAAGTGTATTTAAAAGACTTTGTTTTTTTGTCTTCGTAAATATCGGTGACGATCAATTGCCACAAATATTTTTCGCCGATAATTTCCGAATATTTTTTAATCAGTTTTTCCGCGTCTTCTTTCTGCGCCAAAACAATATTCGCATCAAGTTCGATAATTTGGCTTATTAGTTCATAAGTAGAGTTGTTACCACCTATTGGTGGTGAAATAGCGGGTATTTGTGGCGATTTTTCCAGTAATCTCTCAAGGTTAACTTCAATAAAGCAATCATTGTCTTTTTCTTTAACTTTTAATTCATAATTCTTAATTCTCAATTCGTCTAAGAGTTTTCTTGTATCCTCTGTTAATTTTTCTTTGTCAGGGTTGTATATCCCTAATGAATAATGTTCCAAATAGTTGTTCCCTATTTTGTAAAACACTTTGCCGATTTCAAAAAATTGCTGATTGGGCACTTTATATTTGTCATATTGGTTTTTTTGGTGCAAAAGCGAGGAGATTATGGACATTCTCAAGATAGGATAATCATTGTTAATGCTGTTTTGGGTATAAATAAATTCTGCCTCTTTTGGCAATTCTTCATTTATTACCTTATATTTTTCCTGAATAATCGGCCAAGAACGGACTTCGTCATATCCCAGATTAACTAAAATAGTTTTAACGGCGTTAATTAAATATAAAATCGGCGGGGTGATGTCCGGTAGTTGCTGCGAGTCAATCAGCTGATTGGTAGGAATTTTGTCATAACCGTAAAAACGAATTACCTCTTCTATTAAATCTTCTTCTATGGTCAAATCTTTACGGAGTGTTGGCGGTGTCACTGGTAGAGACGCAAAATTTTGCGTCTCTACGTTGTTGATAGTGCATCCTAATCTTTTTAATATCTCTACGGAAAATTCTTCTGGAATATTGATGCCTGCAACGACAGATGGTTTTTTGGGATCAAAATTTATTTCTATTGAGTCTGGTTTTTCAGTGTAAACTTCAAAAATTTGGCTGGAAATTTGTCCGCCGCAATTTTCCATTATTAAATTGGCAAGATGGGCAAAGGCTTGCGGTATTAACTTCGTATCTAAATCTTTTTCCAAACGGATTGCTGCCTCAGTGGCAACCTTTAAAGTTTTATAGTCTCTGCGGACACGGACACGGTCATAAACTGCCATTTCAATAATTGTTTCCGTGGTGTTTAAATCAATGCCTGAATTGGCGCCGCCGATCATAGATAAACTTAAAACTTTCTCCGGATTGCTGACAATTAAAGTTTCCGCTGGAAGTTTTAATTCTGTGCCGTCAAAAGTAGTCATTTTCTTATATTTTCCTTTATTTAACTCCCATATTAGGTGATCAGTTGTTTTTTTAGTATCAAAAGCATGGCAGGGGATGCCATACCAAAGCATAATAAAATTAGTTAAATCAACAATTGTGTCAATAGAATTGATACCATGACATTCTAAAAATGTTTTTAACCATTGAGGAGAGGGCTTGTTTTTGATGTTGGAAATGCGAACAGCCTGAATTCTTTTAACTTCATTAGTCGCGCGTATTTCTATTGGCAGACAATCTAATTTCTTATTATCTCTTATCTCATATCTGATATCTTTTAGAGGAATGTTATACAAAATTGATAAATCTTTGACAATGCCGTAATAGCCCAGGCAGTCGCCACGGTTTTGCCGCACTTCCAAATCAAAAATAGTTTCTTCGTTTTCTTCCAAAATTCCGGCAGTAAAATGGCCGATTAAAGTCAGATCATCCGCCAATTTCTCGACCGGAACATCAAGATCGGGTAGTAAGTTTTTAAGATATGAGTAAATAATTTTCATCGTTAAATTATTAAATTGCTAAATGATTAATTATTAGGTTTGTAAGCTAAATTTCCGCCCATTAAAGTGCGGATATCTTTGATGTTAAATTTTGCCATCACCCAACGGTCCAAACCGAGGCCGAAAGCAAAGCCGCGCCACACTTTTGGGTCTATACCGGCCATTTTTAATACCATTGGATGGATAATACCGGCGCCGCCCATTTCTATCCAGCCAATACCTTTGCAGGTCGGGCAACCTTTGCCTAAACAATTAAAACACTGTAAATCCAACCCCATTCCCGGCTCTACTTCCGGATAGTATTTACAACGGTAACGGACAATGGCATCTTTACCATACATATTTTTGAACAAATAATCTGTGGTTCCAATTAAGTCCTTCAAGGTTAGATCCTTGTCAACGGCCACGCATTGATATTGGTGAAAAACAAAATGGTTAGTTTTTGTAACTTTTTCATTGCGATAAGTTGTCCCAGGGAAAGCGGTTTTAAAGGGCGGCTTTTCATTAGACAGGAGGCGGGCTTCTATTGATGAAGTTTGCGAAGTTAAAAGAACATCCGGCTCCTTAATGTAAATTGTGTCCTGCAAATCGCGGGCGGGATGATCTAAAGGTACATTTAACCTTTGAAAACAGAACTCGTCGGTTTCTATTTCCGGACCTTCATGAACAGAAAAACCTAATTTTTTAAAAAGCGCATTGAGTTCGTTTTCTACCAAAGTAATCGGATGAAGATGGCCGAGTTTTTTCAGAGAAAAATAATTGTTAAATTGTTGAATTGCTAAATTATTAAATTGTTCGGAAGGTTTCAAGTCTTTTATTTTCTTTGCAATTGCTTTTTCTATTTCTCCTTTTAATTGGTTTAATTGTTGGCCGCATTTTTTTCTTTCTTCAGTCGGCTGGTCTTTGATTTTTTCAAATAATTGGTTGATCAAGCCTTTTCTGCCAAGCAATTCAACGCGAACTTTCTCTATCTCTTTTAAAGATTTTACGGCATTAATTTTTTCTTCCCATTTTAAATTTTGCATTGTCATTTTGATTTTTACATTTTACATTTTAAATTACAATCAAAAACCTCCCTTTCGGGAGGTTTTTTTCAAAAGACAAAAAGCCTCCCTTACCAGTGCTTAAAAAAGAAAGACCGATAAATAGAGGCTTGAGTACTCATTTATTTTTTTCAATAATTTTTTTAAAAAAATCAGGGTTTCTTACGGCTAAATCAGCCAAAACTTTTCTATTTAGATTAATTTTTGCTTTTTTAAGGAAATTCATAAATTTTGAATAGGTCAAGCCATATTCGCGGACGGCGGCATTGATCCTTTGGATCCAGAGTTTGCGGAAATTCCTTTTTCTTAATTTTCTGCCGGCAAAAGCGTATTGGCCGCTATGAAGCAACGCCTCATGCGCTTGGCGGAAAAGTTTCCTCTTCCCCATTCTCTGCCCTTTAGTAAGGTTTAAAACCTTTTTGTGTCTGTATCTTTTGGTAACCCCGCCTTTGACTCTCATAAGTTAAAAATGATTAATGATTGAGAATTTAACCCTTTCCTAATAATTTTTTAATTTTCTTGGCGAACGCGCCCTTGATTTCTTTTGTTCTTTTTAATCTTCTGATTTGTTTTCTGCTTTTTTTTCGGCGCAAATGTCTGCCAAACGCCGGCTGGTGCATTACCTTACCGGTTTTGGTGATTTTAAACCGGTTCCGCACCGATTTTCTCACCTTGAATTTGAGTTGTCGTTTTGCCATTTTCTTAAGTTCACAATTTATAATTCATACTTTTTACTTTTTTATCGGCTTTAAGTTTAGAATTAACTGTTTTCCCATCAGCCTCGGTTCACTCTCGGCTTGGTAAAATTCTGCCAGTTCTTTTTTTATTCTCTCCAGCAGGGCGCGGCCAAACTCTTGTTTAGTGATTTGCCGGCCGCTAAACCTAATAACAATTCTCAACTGGTCATTTTCCTGCGCGAATTCTTTCTTTGCCCGTTCCAACCTTATTCTTAAATCCGCTTCACCAATAAAAGGCCTTAATCGAATTTCCTTTATTTTACCAGTTCCTTTAGATTTTTTCCTTTCCTCTTTATTTTTTTTCTTTTGCTCGTATTTAAACTTGGCAAAATCAATGATTTTTACGACCGGTGGTTTGGCCATCGGAGCAATTTCTACCAAATCAAGCCTTTTCTCCGCCGCCAGTCTTCTTGCTTCGTCTATGGAAACAATACCGATCAATTTGCTGTCATCACCGACAAGTCTTACCTCCTGTGCCCTTATTTGCCAATTCGTCCGGTAAAAATCCTTTCTATATCTGTTTTGATATTGGTTTCGGAAATAAAAATTTGGTCTGTTATTCACTTTCTGAGAATCATTTTAACATAATTTCCTAATGTAGCAAGCGGCGTATTCTGTTGCTCCTGCGATGAAGGTTTTACATAGACTCTTGCATTTCTTTCCATTTCCATTGTTTGAATCTTTTCTCCATAAGAAGTTTCTACTTTTTTTTCCCATTTGACAGGCGCTGTTAATAGTGAAACTCTGCTAGTTTGTTGACATGGAAGCCTTTCCAAAACCGCTAAATTAACTCTTGAATCTTTAAAAGCCGATAATAAAACGGATCCTATTTGCCAAGAGCCTACCATTTCTTGATCTGTTGGGACTACTGACAACGCTCGTTGTCCGATCTCTAAATTTTCCAATGGTGTTAAAACTAAAATTCTATCAGCTTCGGCGCTTACCAAATCTGCCAAGGTAGTCTTTAGAAACCCATTTTTAAAAGCAGTATTAACTTCAATAGGTGTAAGCGGCATTTTTAAAGAAGAAACTTTACCCTACCGAACGAGAGATGGAATGCTCGCCGGAAAACATATATTTTGCCCCGCCTTTTTTACTCGTTGCCTGTGACCAAAAAAATCCCCGCTTTGCTTTTTTTTGCGCAAAGGCGGAAAGCCAAAGCGAAGCGTTTTCTATTTTGGCGGTAAATTTTTGAATCGCTCTTTTTAAGAGGCGTAGCCAATTCACTTCATAAACTGAACCTTCCAAAATCGGCTGTTGGGTGGCAAGATCCAAATTTTTTTCCAATTTTTCGTTCAAGTTTTCCGCTGCCTGCGCTAACCTTTCCACCTCGCTCTGCAATACTTTAACTTCTTTATCCCTTTCACGTTTTTCCCGACTGTATATTTCCTGCTGTTCTTTTTGGAGATAATAAAGCTGAGGAATTATTTTTTCTTCAAATTTTCTTTCCAACGTCTGCTCTTCTCTCTGGATTTTTTGCGCCTCGCCGGCGGGAGGCAACTCTTCCGACTGCTGGAGGGCCTCCAAAAAAGTTTTCTTCTTTTTACTAAGCGGTATCTGTTGACTGCTTACCATTGTAAGTTATCTTATTACAAATTAAGAAGAAAATCAAGCGTTTTATTGAGCCTTAAAATTCTTGCCGCCAAATATGAATTAGCGCCTTTTTCCGTTATTTTTTTAATTTCTTCTTCGGAAACGGTAATTTTTTTATCTTCGCTTATTTGCCCCAGGACTAATTCCATTTTCCACTTAGTAACTGTTTCTTGACGGTATTTTTCTTTTAACTGTTCTATCGTCAAGCCTTGTGCCGCCAAATGTTGTTCAAGCGTCAATCCTGCAGTCTGTAATTGGGCGACGAGATCGCTTAATTTTACTTCTGTCTCTTTTTTAACGATTATTTCCGGAATGATAATTTTTACTGTTTTTAGAATAAGACTAACGACGGCGTTTATCCTTTTTTCTCTTTCTTTGCTTTTTTCTTCGGGCGTTGGTTTCGCGGCGCTATCGCTTTTTGGTGTCCAGATTGCCCCCTTGGCGTTTTCTTTTTTAATTTCTTCCAAAAGATTTCCCAAATCCGCCTCCGGCTTTTCCGCACCGGAAAATTTTATCGTCCAATCTTCTTCATCTTTTGCGGAAACTAAAGAAATTTCCGGGTAAACTACCGGTTGGAGATTGTGTTCAGTAACAATTTTTTCATAAACTTCCTCTAAAAGTTCCGGCAGGAAGGTTTGGTAAATTTTTTCTTTGCCTAACTTTTCTTCAGCGACGTTTTTCGGCACTTGGCCTTTTCTAAAACCTTTTACTTCCAAACCCACCACCAATTTCTTTAAAGCCTTTTGGTATTTTTCTTTAATAATTTTTGCGGAAACGGTTGCTATCGCTTCAAACGAACGATCCTTTTCTTTTTTGATGTCGCTTTTAATATCCATTAGCGGCAAGTCTAAACTATAAGAATATTAAAGTCAATGTTGACAAGGGAAACCTTTCTGTGGCAGGATTAGAAAAATGAGAGGAAAATTTTTGTTAGTCTTTATTTTTCTGACTTCAGCGCCAACGATTTTGGCGATGGATATTTTTCTTTTGGGAAAAACCGCTGTTTTGCTAAAGAGTCAAGAAGCTGAAAAAAAACAGTTTTTGTCGCCAAAGCCTTCTTCTTTCAACGAACTTGCCCAAAAACAAACCGCCGTAAAACAGAATATTCTCTCCTCACTTTCCGTAGACGGTAGCAGCAATACGACAGAAGAAAAAGTTATCACCGCTGATGCCAGGCCCTTAATATTAAAGAACTATCTTGAGAAATATCACTCACCATTAAGTGATTATGCCGATTTAATCTTTAAAGTCAGCCAAAAATATGGTTTTGACTACAGGCTTATTGTTGCCATCGCCCAGCAAGAATCAAACCTTTGTAAAAAAGCGCCGGAAAATTGTTTTAACTGCTGGGGGGCGGGTATCCATTCACGGGGAACAATGTGTTTTAATTCATTTTCCGAGGGGATAGAATGGATGGGAAAATATTTAAAAGAAGAGTATTTTGATGAAGGTTTGTCTACAGTTGAAGAAATAATGGAAAAATATTGTCCTCATTCCAACGGTTCATGGGCTTTCGGCGTCAACCAATTTATTAGTGAGATGAACTGAATAAATGAATGCTTTTTATGATGACCCCTTCTTTGATTATTCCCATTACTGGAATAAAAGAGGTTATGAGCATTTATCGGAAGTAAACGCCTTAAAAACTCTTTTTGCACAAATTCCTTATTCGAAAAAGAAAGATCTTTTAGACATTGGTTCCGGTTTTGGAAGATTGACGAAAACCTATTGCCGAATGTTCAAAAGATCTGTTCTTTTAGAGCCTTCGCAAAAGCTCCAGAAACAGGCCAAGAGGAGACTGAAGAAATATAAGAACTTAATGTTCAAATTCGGTTTCGCTGAAAAAATCCCGGTGAGAGATAACAGTTTTCAAACAGTTTTAATGATTCGCGTTGCCCATCACATCAAGGACTTAAGGACTGTTTTTAAAGAGGTTTTTAGAGTTTTGGATAAAAACGGATTTTTTATTCTGGAATTTCCTAATAAAAGGCATTTTAAAACCCGTTTTTACCGTTTTTTAAAAAAAGAGAGCAAGACAGATCTGAAAAGCCTTTTACCTTCAGAAGCCAGATCCGTAAAAAACATAAGGAGGAAGACTGTCCTCTTTTATAATTACCATCCCTTATGGGTGGAGAAAAATCTTGAAGATTGCGGCTTCATAGTGTTAAAAAAGCTTTCTGTTTCAAATTTTCGCCATTTTACGGTAAAAAAGGTCATTCCCTTAAAAATTATGCTTTTCTTAGAGAAGCTTTGTCAGCCTCTTTTGGCTCGTTTTGACTTCGGACCGAGTATTTTCCTTCTTCTCAAAAAGAAGCCTTGACCCCCTTGACAAACTTATAAGCTTGGTATATACTACACAATAGATCCCGGGGTTACTGGTTTAAGGTATGCTCTGGGATTTTTTTAAAATCTTAAAGTTATTAATTTAGGGAAAAATATGCGAAGTATAAAAGGGTTATTCACTATTGTATTTCTTATAGTGGTAATGGGGCTGGGTTCAGGAAGGCCCGTTACCGCTTTTGACGGCAGCGCCGCCGATGTTTCTGCGGAGATACACACTAATCCTAACGATGGAGACATTGATTTTCGCTCTTTGCGACTGTTTTTAACCTTAAAGCAATGCCAGTCGCCTCTTACAGTCTATTATGATGATTTTTTAGCGGCCGCCGATCTTTGGAATATAGATTGGAAACTACTTCCGGCAATAACCGGTTTAGAGTCGGTTTTCGGTAAAAGAATGGTTACCGGTACTCATAACGCTTACGGTTGGGCCGGTGGTTATCAGGGCTTTAAAAGCTGGCGGGAATCCATTTTTTATGTCAGCGGTAAACTGAAGAAAAATTATTACGGCCGAGGACTAACAGACCCTTATAAAATCGGCCCGGTTTACGCGCCGCCAAACCCAAACTGGGGTCGTTTAGTTGCCTCTATAATGACCAAATTTGAATAAAAACACCTGTTTTGTTAAACTTCTTCTGTTTGGAAGTTGAAAATTGGTTGGATGTGTCACGATAGTGCCAGAGTGCTGGAATTGGCAGACAGGCACGGCTTAGGACCGTGTGTCGTAAGGCGTGAGGGTTCGACTCCCTCCTCTGGCACAAAATTTATGTTATCATTTCTTTAATGAGAAGAATCCTCACCTCTTTGCTTATTTGTTTTTCACTTTTTCCTTTTGTAATCCACTACTCTGTTTTTGCCCAAAGCGCGGACGAATATTTGGCAAAAAGGGATGTTTATGTTAAATATCATAACGAATATTTGTCGGCGAAACAGGCGTATTTAAATCAACAAACATTGCAGACAAAAGAAATTTTTGCACAAAAATTAAAACAATTTTTACTTGCCCGCAGTGAATTTTTATCCGTATATTTTGCTTTTTTATCCGAAAAAGGCCAAGGGCTGCTCACCGAGGAAAATCTTTCCGGTTTGGTGCAATGGCAAAATTGGCTTTCTGCAGACGCGGGAAAAATAAGTGCGCAGAGCTCTTTGGAGGGCTTACTTTCCGCCGGCGAAGAATTAAGGAAAGTTTACCCTCAGATAGAAAAAACGGTTTATCGATTCTTATTGGATCTCAATATCGCCAAACAAAACCAGATTTTAAACAATATTTTTAACTTAGGCAGACTGATAGAGGAAAATTTAGTCTTTTACCCCGATAAAGAGGAGCCGGTAACGCCTTGGCTCGCCGAAGTGATGAAAAAAATGGAAAGCGCGAAAGCAAATTACCAGTTGGCAATTTCTTCTTTTGAGGAAATAAGGATAATAAGAGTAGGAGACGCCTTAAGAAATTATAAAAAACCGCTTTCTCTTTTGAAGGAATCACGGAAAGAATTGGAAGATATTAGTGGATTTTTAGATGAAATTATTAAAAATTTTGAAAACTAAAAATGGAAGAAAAAGAAATTTTACCGGCAGAAAATCAGAATATTGACGAACCGGTGTTTGAGGAGAAAAAAGAAGAGGGCGCAGAGGAAACAAAGAGCAAATTGCCCTTGCGGATAATATTACCTTTATTATTTTTTCTACTTTTGATTTTTGCCTTCACATTTATCATTGCTTCTAAAAAAGAAAAAACAAAACAAGGGAATGGAGGTAATGTAAAAGTAGAACCGTCACCGGCAGCGATAGAAATTACCACGGAAAATATTTCCACTTTTTCTGATGATTTACGGGAAAAGTTGGTAGAAATAAAAACGGATTTAGATAACCTTGATTTGGAAAACCCTCTTCTTCAGCCGCCGGTTTTAGATTTAGAGATAAAGATGAAATGACCGAAGAAATTTCTTCAAAAATTACCAAGATTGAAGAGGAGATCAGAACGACACCATACCACAAGGGCACGGAACATTATATTGGTTTATTGAAAGCGAAACTGGCAAAACTAAGGCACTTGAAATTAGAAGGAAAAAAAAGCGGCGGGGGCAGAGGTTTTGGAGTTAAGAAAAGTGGTGATGCTACCTGTGTTTTAGTCGGTCCCCCTTCGGCCGGTAAATCCACTCTTTTAAACATTTTAACCAACGCCTCCTCCAAAGTGGCCGATTACGATTTCACTACTTTGGAGGTTATCCCCGGAATGATGGATTATCAAGGAGCGAAAATTCAGATATTTGACATCCCTGGAATAATCACCGGAGCAAGTGAGGGTAAGGGCAGTGGCAAAAAAGTCCTCTCTGTTGTCCGTACTTCCGATTTAATAATTTTAATTACTGACGTAGCAAGGTTAAATTGGATAGATCTTGCCGAAAAAGAACTTTTTAAAGCGGGAGTGAGGTTGAACCGCTTGCGGCCGGAAATAATAATAAAAAAAATGGAAAAAGGAGGAATTAAAGTATCCGGTTTTTCCGGCTTTGACACGAAAACGATAATAGACATTGCTAAAGAATTTGGATTAACAAATCAGGAGATAGTTTTTAAAAAAAGGCTGCGCTCTTTGGATGAAGTGATAGATTGTTTTGCGCAAAATAGAGTTTTTTTGCCGTCAATTGCCGTTGTAAATAAAATTGAAACTAAAAATATATCTTTACCAAAAGATATATTGGGCATCAGCGCTAAAACCGGTTTGGGGTTAAAAAATTTAAGAGAAAAAATCTGGGAAAAATTAAATCTGATCAGAATTTATTTAAAAAAGGAAAAGCAAGGGTATCCTGATTATCAAAGCCCGCTGATTTTAAAAAAGGGCGATACTATCGCCGATGTAGCAGACGCTATTTCTTTAAACTTAACTAAGAGCATTAAGGAAGCACACATTTGGGGAAAAGCGGCGAAATTTCCCGGCCAATCAGTCCCTCTTACCTATCCTCTCTTTGACGAGATGGTTTTGTTTTTAGGGAAATGAAAACATCATTTTATAGCATTTTAGTAATTTAATTTGTTTCTGGTATTTAAATTTGATAAAATCTCGTCTGAATTTGTTTTTTTTGCCAGAGTGCTGGAACTGGCAGACAGGCACGGTTCAGGACCGTGTGTCGCAAGGCGTGAGAGTTCAAATCTCTCCTCTGGCACCTTAGCAGGATTACCAATTTCTAATGACTGATTGCCAATAAAAGTATTAAAGATTGGGAATTAATTATTAGTAATTGCAATAGCCGAAGTAGCCAAGTGGGTCACGGCACTGGTCTGAAAAACCTGGGATGTTGGTTCGAGTCCAACCTTCGGCACAGTAAAAACAGTGAAGGAAATTCACATTTTAAATGACAAAAAAGAGAAAGTGTGGGGTAAGAAATGAGCCAAAGGTCAGAGACATTTTTTGTTCGGCAATTAAGCAAAAAACCTACGGGAGTTGTCATTAGGACTGTTGCCGCAGAAATTGGTTCTATCCGGCCGTGGGCGGTTGATCCGGAACCATCAGTGGCACAAGCTATCAGACAGGCAGTAGCGAGCGACAGCCGATTGCCATTTGGATTATTCCGGAGACGTACTACATGGGTAGAAGAAGCGGGCAGATCGGCGGTGAATCCTAACCTGAGAGGATAATTCATTGTAGATAGAATAAAAATAAAGGTAAGGATAATTTAATTATTTTGTAAAACGAAGGAAAGGTTATGCGGGAGTAGCTCAATTGGTAGAGCATCTCCCTTCCAAGGAGAAGGTTGCGGGTTCGAGACCCGTCTCCCGCTCACTGGTGGCTGTAGCTCAACGGTTAGATCCGCCAGCCGGCGGACTGTGGAGCAAGTTTAAGTTTATGTTATTTTTTTTAAACTTTGGTGGCTGTAGCTCAACGGTTAGAGCGCTTGCCTGTGGAGCAAGATGTTGAGGGTTCGAATCCCTTCAGCTACCCTGATTTTAGGGCTTGTGGCTCTTGGCCGCTTAGCTCAGTTGGTAGAGCATCCGGTTTACATCCGGGTGGTCAGGGGTTCAAATCCTCTAGCGGCCACAAATGTAAGTAATGCCGAGATGGTGAAACTGGCAGACACGTACGCTTGAGGTGCGTATGCCCAAAAGGTGTGGGGGTTCAAATCCCCCTCTCGGCACACGGGGGTTGGCGCAATTGGTTAGCGCGCACGGTTTGGGACCGTGAGGCTGGCAGTTCAACTCTGCTACCCCCGACAGTAATCGGGGGTCGTCTAAAGGTAGGACATCAGCCTTTGGAGCTGCGAATCGGGGTTCGAATCCCTGCCCCCGAACCAAGGTGTAAAATACTATTTAGGCCGCGGTGTTGAAACTGGTATACAAGCACGACTTAAAATCGTGTGTCAGTGATGACATGAGGGTCCGAGTCCCTCCCGCGGCACTTAATGATAAAAACTCTTACAGATCAGAATTTTGAAGAAGAGGTTTTAAAAAGTGGGGGTTTGGTTATAGTAGATTTCTGGGCGTTATGGTGCGGGCCTTGTCAAATGATGTCTCCAATAATTGATGAATTAAACGACGAGCTAAACGGGAAAGCAATCTTTTTTAAAATGAACATAGACGAGAATCCGCAAACAGTACAAAGATACAATATTATAAGTATTCCTAATTTGCTAATTTTTAAAAATGGCGAAGTAATTAATCAGATAATCGGACTGCAGAATAAAGCAGTGTTAAAAGAAAAAATCTTAAAGTTGTTAGAATAATATTATCTTCTTTTAATGGTGAGACTTTGGGGATAGGAAAGAAAAACTGCCGGTACCTCTTCCGATAAAACTAAATTAAATTCATCGTATATTTTCTTTCTCTCTTCAAAATTAACTGTTTTTCTCCCGGTTTCTAAAAGTTGATCCATTTTTGGGCTGTTTATTCCCGTTAAATTTCCTTTTTGAGTAGAATGCCAAAGAGAGTATTGATCCGGATCGTAAGGAATAAATCCGTAACCCAAAAAAACATCAAAATTTTCAAAATCAGGACTCAAAGCGGAAACTTGAATTTCTGAATTAATTCCTAAGGTTTCCTGCCAATTAATTTTTATTTTTTCCGCTAAGGGTAAAAGTTCAGAAAAGGTCTGAATTTTTAGAAAGTTTTTTTTATTTTCCTCTTTAGATATTTCCGCCTGTTTTAAAGTTTTTTGTGCATGGGCGGGATCAAAATCATAAGTCTTTACCTTTTCCGTATACGCCCAAGAGCTTGGTGAAAAGGGTTCAAGACAGCGATCTTTTCTTACTGGTTTTTCCATTCCGTAAGCGAGCGTCTGCCTGAACCGCTTGTCAGATAAGAGCTCTTTGCGGGTATTAAAAAATAAGGCGGTATATTTTTGCACTTTTTTGCTACTTTCTATGTCGATGTTTTTCCACGAAAGAAACTCCTCGGAATTGGAAACGCCCCATATTTCATCAACTTCGCCCAGTTTAAAACCATCAATCAAATCCCTTTCGTTTTGAAAAAACCTGAAAAGAATTTTCTCCCGTGGATTATTTTTTAAAGCTAAAAGCAATGAAGAAAAATTTCCGCCCATTTTTTTTGTCTTTATTATCTGCCAATCGCCCAAACCCACTTCGTTCTTTTTTAAAAGAGGCCTGCTTAAAAAAGTTGGCAATGGAGAAAAGGGAGCATCAAGGACAATTTTTACCCCTTTTGCCAAAGGTTCAAACTTAGTGCCGCTAATTTTATAATTAATTTCTTCCGGTAAAAGCGGCTTGCCATCATGCCAAAAAATATTGTCTTTTAGATAAAAAAAATATTCTCTGCCTTCATTTTTTATTTCCCAAGAGGAAACGATTGCCGATTCCGTTGCTCTACCGTTCGGAAGAATATCAGTTAAACCGTCGCTTATTAGTTCGGAAATTTCCAAAGGAAGATTGGCGAAATTAAACTTTCCCACTAAACCGATTCTTTTCGTTTTAGGTAAAAGTTTAGTAAAGAATTCGGCTGCCTTGGTCGCCGCCAAAAAAATACCGGTGCCTAACAAGATACTCAGTAAAAATAACAAACCGTATCTTTTGCTAAGCTGTAACAAAAAAGCAAAGAGAAATTTTATTCGCTTTCTCATAAAAACATCTGAGCAAATGAGAGAAAAACAAAAATTAGAAGGAAGGCGATGGTGGCAAAAAATGTCACCTTTTCTAAACCGCGTCTCGTAAATTTTGGTTTTACCAAAGAAGTGGCTCCGCTATTTTCCGAGGAATTTTGCAAAAGGATAAGGACAATTAAAATTACGGAAACAAAAACTTGAATAGCGGAAAGTGCATTTTTAGTCATTTATTTCTTGCAAAGCCAGCGCAAAAGGCTGACGATTAAGTTAATTAAAAAAGAAACGATAATGTATGTTAAAAGCAGAGAAAGTTTTATTTTTGGCAAAATTAAACCTCCGTAAGCAAGTCCAGGGAAATGATAAGGGAGAATGTAAAAATCTCTAATAAACACAGTAATTAAATAAAGACCGATGACATTAATAATCCAACGCAAAGTTCCCAAGGTTATGATATTTATCGGCAAAAACAGGATTTTCGCAATTGGTTTCAGAAAATAATCAAAAACCGTCAGCGCCAAAGTGGCAAAAAGAAGTGTTCTTAAACCGCTTTTAAAAGTGATGCTCGGAATAATAATCGCGCTTAACTTTAAAGCGGCAACATAAAAGACAATCAGCCTTAAAATTTTTTTCATCTGACTTAGAGTAACAAAAAAAAAGTGGAAATTCAATTTTTAAAAAGTATTACTTCTGTTGTTTTATCTTCCATAAAAATTTTAAACTTGGCTCTTTTAAAAATCCTTTGAAAAAATGGCGGTAGTTTAATGTCAAATTCTTTTTCTCCCAAAGGAGGCAGAAAATCAATAATTTCTTCCTTAGTTTCTTTTCCATTCCAGCCCTTCAAAACAATCGGAAAATCGTAAATTGGCGAAAAACCCGAATTTTTAAACAAAAGAGTATATTTTTTGCCCCGCTTAATAATTTTTGCGTTAATTTCCGGCTTTTCGATAACAGTCAACTGTTCGGCAAAATTGACCTCCACATTTTTTTGAGAGCTAGGGCCTTGATAAAAACCGGGTGAAAGCGGTTCAACGCTATCTCTTCCGTGGATGACGAAAACAAAATGGCCCAAATCCAAATTATGGAGAAAATCCGTGCCGCCAGAAGTCTCTCCCCAAGTGGGATCAACCGGCACCCAAACTTGCTTTGCCTCGTGCCAATATTCCGCCCAGGCGTGAAGAATGTCGCTTTTTTCCGAAAGAAGAACGATTTTTTGGTCATTAGTAAAAGCAAAACCTTCCAGCTCCCTTGATGGGATGCCGCTCATGCGGCACAAGGTGACAAAAAGGTCGGCAAATTCCGTGCAAACGCCAAAGCCACTTTTCACTGCCTCAAGTGCTCCCTTTCTCTCAGATTTAAAGAGTCCTCCATAATCATACTGTAGATTTTCTACGACAAAGTTATAAACTTTCTCTGGTGTTTTCTTGCCGACGGCGATTTTCTTTAGCACTTCATTATCCGTTTCCCAAAATTCATCTCCTCCGAGATATGAAAATTGGTCTCCTTTTTTTCTTAAAACATTCAGCATCTGCTTGTTTTCCGCCTTAGAAAATATTTTCGCCTGACCTTTAGCGAAGAAGTTAACAGTTTCTCCTGCGGGCAGCGGTATTGATGCTAGCCAATTGCCGTCTTCATCGGTCTCAATATTCAGAGGGAGTGGGTTTAAGTCGGTAAAAAAAACCGATTGGTAGGCCGTATCCGGCGGCAAGGGCACTTTTTCTACTATCCTCTGACCGCTCTTATTTTCTAAAGAAAAACGCAGGATAAAATCAAAAATTTGAAATTCACCAAAAGCTAAAGAGATAGCTCTCCCCGCCACTTTATTTTTTCCATAAGTGAGGAATTGAAAACTACCTTCATTAGTTTTCTCGTCCGGCGGCTGAGAAGCATAAGCGAGATTGCCGAAATTTAAAGGTGCTTTAACGATTAAGTTTAGATTCTCAATACTTTCCGGATTGTTTAATTTTGGAATTTCCAGTTCCCATATTTGTCCTCTTTTTTGCGCAAACTGGGGAAGAAAATACGAGAGGTTAAATTTTAATATTTTTCCTTTGCCTGCCGACTGCTCGTTAAACCTTAACTTTATTAACATTCCTTCTCCTTCTTTAGTTGTTTGTAAAGCTATTTCTCCAGCCCCGTCTTCCGCACTAATATTTTGTACATCGCTTTTGCCTATTTTTAGATGATATTCTTGCGGATAAATATTTGAAAAATTATTAGTAAGATTGATCTCGTGAGTAACGGCAACATCACCCCGCGGTTTCAATTGATAGGTGATTCTTTCTTCGGTGTAAAATTCCGCGCTCGCAAATAGCGGCAAGGCTGATAGCGAAATAAAAAATAAGAAATAAGAAATAAGAAAGTAAAAAAAAGATTTTGTTTTTATCATCTTTTTGATTATACTCAATACACTATAAACAACATAACTTTACGGTGTCATTCCGAGTGCAGCCGAGGAATCCCTCTTGCAAATGGGACATATGGACAAAGGGATTCCTGGCCGAAATTTCGGCCTCGGAATGACAGAACACAACCATGAACACTAAAGTCAATTTTGAAAAAATCAAAAAGGCGGCGATCGATTCTCTAAAAAAACCCGGGAAAAAATCTGTTTTGCCAAAAACCAAATCCGAAAAACCGCCGGTTTTATATGTTTTCCGTCACAGCCAAACTTATGATAACTTAAGGAGGATTTTTTCCGGCCGGCGGGACAGTAACTTAACGCTTAAGGGTATAAAACAATCAAAAACTTTGGCAAAACTTTTAAAAACTAAAAAAATAGCTCTTTTTATTTCTTCCCCACTCTCCCGTTGCTTGCAAACATTAAAGGAAATAAAAAAACTTCACAAAAAGGTGTCAATAATAAAAGAGCGGATGCTAACGGAACGCGATTACGGTAAACTGACCGGTAAAAGTAAAGAAAAGCTGATGCGGGAAAATTTTGAAAAAGCGGTTTTATATCGCCGTTCTTATGATGTTTCTCCGCCTGGCGGCGAAAGTTTAAAAGAAGTGCAAATAAAAAGAGTTTACCCTTTCTGTAAAAAGCTTGAAAAAATGATGAAAAAAAAGAAAATCAATATTGCTGTTTGCTGTACCAATAACACGATGCGCTTAATCAGAATGTATTTTGAGAAATTATCTATCGAACAAATGCTTACTCTGGAAAATCCCTTCGCTGATTTTGCTTCTTATTGCGTTAATTGAGAAAGTCTGTTGTATTTTGCCACTCTTCTTCACGATAGAGGGACACGATCTTGACAGTTTGCACTCCATAGGCTAAAATAATAAATATTATTTATTGAAGTTATTTTTATGAGTTGTGAATGTTGCGGCGTGAGGACTGAATGCGGAGGAAAACCTGGTGAGGAAAAACATATTTCTGCGATAGCCAGAATATGCTTTGAAGATTTTAAGGGAGAAGTTATAGCATGTGGTTTAGATTATGTGCCGTTGTTTCTAGAAGAAGGATCAACGGACCCCGTGAGGATATATTCGCACCATCTTACGGCATCAGTTGGTGGCTCTAGCGCCGAGCAGTCGGTTATATTTTGCGGCTCTCTCCCCGCGGCAAGGGGCGCCGAATTTAACGAAGTCGGCGGCAACGGCTAAAGCAAAATCGGCGATAAAATCTTCATTCGTTTCCGCGCCGCGATGAGAAACGATTACTTTTAAACTATGTTTCTGCGCCATTTCCACTGCTTTTAAAGCGGCGGTAACTGTCCCTTGCTGGTTTGGCTTAATAATCACCGCATTAAAAGCGCCTAAATCAGCACCTTTCTCAATTAATTTTGGATTAGTAACCGTTAAATCGTCGGCGGCGATTAATAATTTACTTGACCATTTTTTGCCGAAATTTTCCCACTCACTCCAGTTTTCTTCATCAATCGGATCTTCAATAGAAACAATCGGATAATGATTAAGAAAATTTTCTATTTCTGAAGTTGATAGTTTTGCGTGCGCGTTGGCAATATCCAAGGCGATTTTATTAGTATATTGAGCAATTATTTTTAACACTTCTTCATCACTTATTCCCGGTGGCGAAAAACCACCCTCGGCGCCGACGCAAATTGACAAATTTCTTTTTAGCAACTCTTCCTTTATTTTTTTATAAATCTGAACCCCATCATCTATAGAATTAACAATTGTCATAAATTCCTGAATTTTAATGTTATTATTTCCGTGTTTGCCGCCCTCAAATAAAAGCACCATCATTTTTGGCATTTTAATATCGGCAGAAATAGTTAATGAGTTATTGGCTTTACTGAAAGCGATAGAAACTGCCAAAGTTGAATTTGCCCCGCAATTTAAGTGTTCTAATGTTTTGTCCAATTTATCCTGTGTGAAATCAGTTGTGGAAACTTTAGGGTAAATTATTTGTTCAATTTCCTGACAGGCCTTTTCGGCAGCGACATTCGGCTTTTCGTACTTTCCAGTGGAGATGCCCGAAGGTACAGAAGCAATAACCCGCTTTCCATTGTCACCGATTAACTCAACCTCAATGGTTTTATCCCCGGCGCTGTTCAAAATAAGACGAGATTTTAATTTTATCATTTTCATATTTTCTGTCATTCCGACCAAGCGATTCTGAGAGCGCGTGGAGGAATCCCTTTAATAATAAATCCACTCGCGAGAGCGATTCCTCGACTCCACTTCGTTACGCTCGGAATGACACTCCTCGTTTAGAAATTTTGCTAATTATTTTCTTTTCTGCCCAATGAATAATTTCTCTGGTGCGTTCAATCGCATCGGGGTTAACAGAGATACTCGTTACTCCCCAGCGGACAAGTTTCTCCACTAAATCCGGATACTCGCTCGGCGCTTGGCCGCAAATTGAACTGGTAATTTTATATTTATTACAAATTTTAATGGTTCGTCTTAACGCTTTTAAAACGGCTGGATTTCTTTCGTCAAAATCGCGGGCCACTTCACTATTATCTCTGTCTAACCCCAAAATTAACATTGTTAAATCGTTACTACCGATAGAAACGCCGTCAATACCTACTTTAATAAAGTCTTCCAAAATTAAAACATTGCTCGGTATTTCCACCATCATTAAAAGTTTAAAACTGGCACCTCTTACTAAACTGCTTGCCGCCACCAATCTTTTTACTTCCAATAATTCTTTTGGGGTGCGAACAAAGGGAATCATTAGCCACAAATTTTTGTAGCCGTATTTATTACGCACTTTTTTTAAAGCGGCCAGTTCCATTTCAAAAACTTGAGGAGTATTGATATAACGGACGGCGCCGCGGAAACCCAGAAGTGGATTTGGTTCTTCCGGTTCAAAATTTTCTCCACCCAAAAGATGGCGATATTCGTTACTCTTAAAGTCTGTCGCCCTATAAATTACCGGTCGGGGGCTAAAGGCTTTAGCAAATTTCAAAATCCCCTTTGCCAGTTTTTCAATAAATTCTTTTTCCCTGCCTTCTTTGATCAATTTTTGCGGGTGAACACCAATTTCGGCAATCATAAACTCTGCCCGCAACAAGCCGACACCGTCAACATTTCTTTTGGCGATTTCAAAAGCCATCTCCGGCTCGCCTAAATTTACATAAACCCTTGTTGCTGTCTGTATTCTCTTTTTTGCCTTTTTTCCTTTTTTTAACTTTCCCCTTTCTATTTCCAACCTCCCGCTATAAACCAGTCCCTTACTGCCATCAACGATAATTTCCTCGCCAGTTTTTAAAATCTTTGTCGCCGTTTTTGTCCCAACAATGCAGGGAACACCCAGCTCGCGGGAAACAATCGCCGCATGTGATGTCTGGCCGCCCTTTTCCGTAACTATCGCCGCTGCCCTTTTCATCGCCGGCACAAAGTCCGGCGAAGTCATTGTTGTCACTAAAATATCGCCCTTCTTAACCTTGTTTATCTCCTTGTGGCTTTTAATAATAACTACCTTCCCGCTTCCTATCCCCGGCGCCGCTCCATCTCCTCTTAAAACTATTTCTCCCATTGTCTCTTTCTTCCCACTTCCCGCTTCCGACTTCTTACTTTTTGTTGTTGTCACCGGTCTTGTCTGTAAAATATACAGTTTTCCTTTTTCGTAAGCCCATTCTGCATCCTGGGGAAAGAAATAATGTTTATGCAAAATTTCCCCGATTTTAGCGACGTCTACTATTTGGTTACTATTTAATTTTTGTGAGGACTGAAGATCTTTTGGAACAAAAACTTTCGCGTTTTTGGTGCCTGATTTTGTTAACTGAAAAATTTGTCGGGAGACGGTAATATCTAAAATTCTCCCCGTTTCTTTCTCCACTTCGTAGTGATCCGGAGTTGCCAAACCCTGAACAATGTACTCACCCAAACCCCAAATCGCTTCAATGATGATTTTAGTTTTGTCGTTTGTTACCGGATCAAGGGTAAACATTACTCCGGAAACTTCTGACTGGATCATTTTTTGGATAACGGAAGAAAGGCCGACTTCAAAATGGTCAAAGCCTTTTTCCTCGCGGTAAAATATTGCCCGCGGCGTAAAAAGAGACGCCCAACTTTCCCGAACTTTATTGACAACATTCGCCTCGCCGCGGACATTTAAAAAAGTTTCCTGCTGACCGGCGAAAGAAGCGTCGGGCAGATCTTCCGCCGTCGCTGACGAGCGAACGGCGACTAAACTATGCTTTAATCCGAACAGTCCGCCTAATTTGTGATAGGCGGCGATAAGCGGCCTGACAATTTCTTCCGGTATTGCCGAAGACTTTATTAAATCTTTAATCTTTTTTGAAACAGCAATCAACTCCGGTTGGTTATTAATGTTAACAGAAGAAAGGATTTTCTTTATCTGTTCATGGAGGTTGTTTACCTTAATAAAGTCAAAGTAAGCCTTGGCGGTAACGCAGAAACCGTTCGGCACTAAAGTGCCCAAAACTTTGGTCATCTCGCCAAGATTTGCCCCCTTGCCGCCGACAAGAGGAATATCACTCTTTCCTATTTCCTTAAACCACAAAATGTATTTGTCTTTTGCCATCCTTAAATCACTTTAAAATTTCCCGCCGCTCTTTTCAAGAAGCGAATTTATTTTGAAATTTGTTTATTTTCCCTTTTCAAAAACTTAGCGACCTCCTGATCAAAATCCGAAACATAGTTTTTATTGCGCAGTCTCTTATACTTTTCAAATTCTTCCGTCGCTTTTTCCGCACTGATCTTACCGGCATCCGTTAATAATCTTCTCTCGCCAACTTTTAAAAATTCATCTAATTTTTTAATCCAGTCACTCATCCGCATTGGTCTTTCATCAGCCGCCTGCAGTTCGGCAAAATCCAAATACAAAGAAACAATTAAATTTAATTGCTTCAATTCTTTTTCGGTCAGATAATTTTTGGCTGTTTTTATATCGTTAACGGTCAGATACGCGCTTTTAAAACCGGTCAAACCCATCAATGGTTTCTTGCTATCAGCTCTTTGGAAAATAATTTCGGCGGCGGTACAACCGTGGACTGCATAATGCATTTTGTTCTGTACCGTAGCGAAGAATTGTTTTGTCAATCGATCGTCTTTACGATAATCAACGCTGGTGGCGTAAATATCAGTAACTTTCTGATATAAATTGCGTTCGCTGGAACGAATATCGCGGATGCGTTGAAGCAGTTCTTCAAAATACCGCGCTTTTGCCCCGCCTTGTTTAAGCCGTTCATCGTCAAGCGTAAATCCTTTAATAATATATTCTTTGAGCCGCTGAGTCGCCCAAATGCGAAACTGAGTGGCGCGAAGAGAGTTGACACGGTAGCCAACCGCAATAATGGTATCAAGATTATAGTGTTTTATTCTGTAGTGTTTATCGTCACTGGCAGTTACCGAGAATTCCTCGGTAACTGATTTTTCGTCTAATTCACCGGTTTTAAAAATATTTTTGAGGTGGAGAGAAATGTTGTCAGAGGAGCATTGAAATAATTCGGCTATCAGTTTCTGTGTCAGCCAAACCGTTTCTTCCTGAAAAAATACCTCAACTTTTACCTTCCCCTCGGGTGTGGTGTAAAGAATAATATCCGATTGTTGCCTATTCTTGTCCATTCTTTTTTTCTAAACTATCAAGATATTTTTTCGCTTCTTCAATAGTTTCAAATTCCATTTCTGAAGAGTAATACCCAATTCCGTCTCGAACATGTAGAAGTCTTTTTCTTTGTGTATTGAAAATTTTAAACTTTCTTTTATCCAGTTGGATAATATCAAACCAATAACCTTGTTTTTCTATAAATCTGCTATGACAAATAGTATGCATATTTAATTTATTCTGAAACTAATATTTTTGAATAGTTAAATTGTTCTAAAAGCCCTTTTGTAAATCGGCCACTCTTTCTTTAACATTTTCTGATTCTATTTTACTCTCGTGAAAAAAAATTGACAGATTGAAGCGGGAAAGGGCAGAAATTACTTCAGTTTTTTAATGCCTGAACTGTCAAGCAAAGATTCACAAATCCGTTAACACCGCTTTTATTTTTAATGTTACTGAATTCAGTAACATTAAAACCGTGGTTATGAATTTGCTCCCAAACACTCATAAACTCTACTGTGGATCTTGTGCTCAGCCAATGAGAAATCACTAACCCTGTTTCAGTGTTTTTATATCTGGCAATATCGGTTAGGGAAATATAATCATCTTCTTTGTGAGATATAAAACTAACAGAAATGTTTTTTACAATAATTTTTTTACTTTTACTCATACTGTTCCATAAAACCTACGCATTTTTTTAATCCTGTCCTTTTCGGTTTCGTCGCCGCGGCGATAATCATCTTCTATCCTTACAGTTTTTCCTTTTTCCGGCGTGGAAAGTTCAAAAGTAAAGCAATTGGTTTTGGCGCAAAAGCGGTGTCTTTGCAAAGGACGGATAAAGCAAAACCTTGAACCTCTTTCTTTATCTTCTAAAATAAAATTTCCTTTTCCTTTGATTAAGATTATTATTTCTGTTTTTTCTTCGTGATATTGCAGACTCCAGCGGCTGCCGGCTTTGGTGAAAGCGACCTTAACAGTAAACGGTAGCCAACTTGGAGTTAATATCAGTTCATAACCCCAAGGTTTAGAAACTTTTATCATTATTGCTAAATTATTAAACTGTTAAATTGCTAAATGTTCATCTCTCACATTGCCAATTTTAACAATGTTTCAATTACTTCCTCTCCGCCTAATTCCTGTTTTTTAATAGTTTTAAACTGGGCGAAAGGCATTGTCTCGGAATTGGTGGTGATGCTTATTCCCGATTTAGTAATCATTTCCTTGTCGTTTGGATCGTTACCGACAGTCATAATGTTCTCAAGTTGTACGGCGTTAAAGATTCTTTCTGTTAGAAATTTTAGCCCGCTGCCCTTATTGAAGCCTTTGGGGACGATATCATAAGCCTCGCCGCTCCAAGGAAAAAGGTACTCTTTTTCCTTGTCTAATTTTTGTATCAGTTCCTCTACTTTTCTATCTTGCTCACGACAGTGAACTGTTATTAAGAATTGTTTTGGTTCAAAGCCTAAAATATTTCCATCAGTTTTTCGCAAATCTTTTATTGCTTTCTTTATTTGGTTATTTTTTTCTAAAAAAGACAAGGAAAATGGTTTTTGCTGGATGACCTCACCGTTGACCAAAGTAAGAATTCCCATTTCCCCCTGTAAAATAACCCTATCCCAAAGAATTTTTTCATAGATTCTCGTCAAGTGAAGCAAACTCCGGCCGCTGCTGAAAATCAATGTAAAATAGTGTTTTAATTTGTTTAATTTTTCCGCGATGACATCGCTTAAGGCAAAAGTTTCTATTGTCAACCGATTGCCGTCTTCAACAATTTTTGTTCCCTCTTTGACCGTCACTCCGTCGCAGTCAAAACACACCGCCTTAATATTGGCAATATTGTCTTTGGTTAATGTGGTTATTAGTTTCATTGTCAAATTAAATTTAAATTTTGACTTATATTTCTTATATCTTATTTTCTAACATCCAGTTAATCATCGCACTTTCCAACGAAATTCCTAACTGTCCGGTTTTGTTGCGCCAGTCAAGTTCTATCAGGTTTAAGTATATCTTTTTTAAATCTGCCAAAGCAAACGGTTTCGCCTGCGCGATCAGCCTTGATTTTTGCCAGGGAGCGCCTTTGATTAAATTAGTGTCAGTTTTTACCGCTAGCAGTTCCCGTATTCTTCTTAAAAGCATAAAAAAAATCAACTCCGCCGGCTGATCTTTACTCAGTTCGTGAAAAAAATAAAGCGGCGGCTTTAAATTATCAGGGTTTAAAGAATCCAGAAATTTAAAAATTAGCGCCGGCGTTTTAAAGTTCACGGCCTTTAGTTCTTTCCCTAAAAGATTTAATTTTGCCGGCGTTAATTCTTTTTCTTCCCAAAAAAACAAGGGAAAATCCTTTTCTATTTTTTCAACATCAGGAAGGATTTTTTTTAAACTTGCTGCCGGCAGGCTGAAAAAGTTTTCAAAAACAATCGCTTCATTTTGTTTTTTAAACAAACTTCCGGTTAACTTTGCTAAATTTTCAGAGGTAATTTCTTTTGGAGAAAAACGGTTTAGCCGTTCGAAAACAGCCGTCGCCGCCAAAAGATTTTGGCGGCTTTTAAAATTATCATTGCCATGAAAAACAGAAATCATAGAATTTCTTCTTTAAACGACGGTAACAGTTCCTACTTATGTTACCTTAAAAACCTCGTCGCCTTCTTTAACTGCTTGATCAACTTTCATCCCCACTTCCGACCCCTTTTCCGCTTCCTCTACTTGTTTATGCTCTACCTGCATTGATTCCACTACCTGTTCAAACTCTTGACCATGCCCGACGATTTTTATTGTGTCGCCGATTTTTAGTGCTTTGCCGGTTACTTCCAAAACCGCGACTAAGATTTTCGGAAAAAAATGGGTTATTTTACCTACCTTCAAATCTGCCATATTTTCTCACCCCCTCCTTAAAATATAAAATATAAGAAATAACCTGCCCGCAATGCTTCGCATAGCGATGCAGGCGGGAATATCAAATATTCAAATCTCAAGTTTCTAATAATATTCAATTTCCAGTTTCTTAATTTCTGGTCTACTACCAGTATTCTTATCCTGAACTCATTGTAGTATAATCTGGAAGTAAAAGAAAGACAAAAAAATCTTAAATCTTATATCTTAAATCTTAAATTTCTTATCGCTCCCATCGTCTAGCGGCTAGGACGCTGCCCTTTCAAGGCAGAAACAGGAGTCCGATTCTCCTTGGGAGCACAGCGTAATTCCGCATTCTGCGGAAAACGCTGTTGCCGCGTTTAAATCGCAGATTTATTACGCGGCACAAAAAGCGATTAAAACCTGCGGCGCTTGGTGCGGGAATGCCTGCCTCTGCAAGGTAGGAGCGTCAAGCGGTTTTAAGCCATAAAGACAATATGATCAAGAAAAGATTTGCGGTTATTGATATTGGTACCTTAAAGGTGAAGTTTCAAATCGTTGAGGTTGGACATTCCAACGACTTGAAGATTATTCAACAATCAAATACTTTGACTTGTCTTGGTGTCCGAATGGAAGAAAACGGAAACAAACCGTGGCCCGAGTATTTAAAACAAACAATTGAAGAGTTGCATCGTTGCAAAAAACTTATGGAGCAAGAAAATGTCGAACGGATGCGGATAGTATCTACACACGCGCTGAGGGAAATGGGGAAAATCGGAAAAGAAATAGCTTTGCAGATAAAAGATGAAGTTGGTATATCAGTGGAAATAATCTCCCAACAGGAAGAGGCAGAACTTTTCTATAAAGCTGTGTTACGCGATTTCAGTACTGACGACAATTTTACAGTTGTCGATATTGGGGGAGGAAGTGTTCAAATTTTAATTGGCAATAAAAACAAGCTTATTAAATCTTTTCTTCTCAAGTGCGGCGCTCAATTATTGTTTGATCGTTTTAGTCCTAGACACACGGGTAATGACTTTCCAACCAGAAGTGAAATTCGAAAAATGGAGAGATATATTATGGAGCAGCTATCACCAATTCCGGCAAATATTAAGACACCAGTAGTCTATGGATCATCGGTAATAATTGATTTATTTCAGACAATTGGTTTAAAAATGGAAAATTTCGGACTGTCAAATGCTCATCCATACAAAACTAATGTTTCAGAGATCAAGAGATTTTTGGATAGAATTATTCCAATACCTTATGACCAACGCGAAGAGCAATATAAATTTCCGCAAAAATATTATATGTGGGGAATTGATAAAGCATTTTTGAATGTTTTTAAAATCTGTAAAAAAGTAGATGCCCCATATATTATTCCCAGTAATGCAAATATAAATCAAGGTTTATTATTAAGTCTAACTTCATGAAAGAAAGAATTTGCACAGCGTTAGATGGATCCCAATCCGTTGAAAATGTCGTGACCAGACTAATTATTCTTTTAAAGGAAATGAAGAGTGAACTTCCGTTCTAAAAATAAGTTCGGATTTTCGTATACAGAGAGCACAAAGATAGTTTTTGTTTAATCAACGGTGATATTTTTAAACAGTTTAATATTCAGAACTTTGTCGTTTTCGCCCAAAATAATGGAAACAACATCTATTCGGTAAAGCCCTTCTTTTATTTCCTTTTCTAAAAGATACCAATTTGCCGCCCGTTCTAAAGTCCTGATTTTATAAAAATTTACCGCCTCTTCAGGATAACCATAATCAGTGCCGTAGCGGGTTTTAACTTCAACAAAGACTAAACTGTTGTCTTCTTCGGCGACAATGTCTATTTCGCCCCAGTGAGTATAAAAATTAGTTTCGCAGATTTTGTAGCCTTTTTCACGAAGATATGAAACAGCAATTTCCTCGCCCTTTTTTCCCAAAACTAAATTACTACCTTGTTTCATTAGTTTTTTCTATTATGTTCTGTCATTCCGACCAAGCGATTCTGAGAGCGCGTGGAGGAATCCCTTTATCTGTGTTCTACTTGCGAGAGAGATTCCTCGGCTGCACTCGGAATGACAACCATAAAAACTAAGGGATATTTGAAAACAAAAAACTCAATCTCTACTTTTTCCTGAGGTAATAAAGTTTTGCCCTTCTGATTTTCTTTTTCGGTTTTTTGGTCACTTTTAAATCCTGAATCCACGGCGAAGCGAGAGGAAAAATTCTTTCCACCCCCACCTGATCGGCGCTGATTTTTCTGACGGTGAAAGTTTTATCGTTTTGCCGGCCGCGGATTTTAATAACTATTCCCTCAAAGGGTTGGGTTCTTTCCTTTTTACCCTCTTCCACAATCCGGTAAAGGACTTTTACTGTTTCGCCGACAAAAAATTCCACTTTGTTTTGCCAACTTGCTTTGATCGCCATAATTTACTATTTAATATTTAATAGAAAGAAAGAACTGATTTGTAATATAGCAAACAATGGACAGTTTTACAACAATTGAAATTGTCATTCCGAGTGCAGCCGAGGAATCCCTCTCGCTGATAAACCCTTAAAAAAGAGATTCCTCCACTTGCCCCGAAATTTCGGGGCGCGGTCGGAATGACAAAACACATTAGTTATTAGAAATTAAGGTTTTTCGTATTTCTTTTTCTAATTCTCTGCTCCAGTTCACTCCGAACATAATTTTTACTTCTTTGCCGTTGGGAAAACGAATTAGCCCAAGATGTTTACCCGGGTTTTTCTTTAAAAGCGAGTTTATTTCCACTAACCTTCCTCCGTTAGTGCCTTCGGGAATTTGAATAGTAAAATCAAAATTTGCATCCTTTGCGTGTTTGTTATCTTCAGACAAAGACTTTTCCGGATCAAAAATTTTTTCCGCCAGAAGGGAAAAGCCCTTATCTTTTTTATCAATTTTTGCTTCGGCAACGATAATTCTGTCAAGCCTTAAAATTTCCTTTGTCTCCTGATAACAACTAGGGAAAACGACTAAATCTACTTGTGAGGTTTCGTCTTCTATGGAAACAAAGGCCATTTCCTTATTGCCATTTCTTGTTGTCACCACCCGGACGCTCGTTATAATGCCAGCGACTTTGACCAATCCTACCCCTTCGTCGGCGACTTGGCTTAATTTGTGGCTCGTAAGCCCTTCTATTTGCTTAAGTTTTTGTCGCAAAGGATGCTCCGTAAGATATATGCCAATCATTTCCTTTTCCAATTTTAAGAGTTCTTCTCCGGAAAATTCTTCCATATCTGAAAAATTATCTTTTGCAGAAGTTTTCTCTTTCTGTTCTATTTGTCCAAAAAGACCGGTCTGGCCGTTAGCCCTTTCTTTTTGCATCTTGTCGCATCGTTGTTTAATTTCCGCTAAAACGACAAGCATCGCCTTTCTTTTGCCAAAACGGTCAAAAGCACCCGCTTTGATGAGGCTTTCCATTACCTTTTTGTTTACTTTTTGCCCATTTGTCCGAAGACAAAAATCAGTCAAAGAAACAAACTCACCATTTTCATCACGCACTTTTAAAATTTCCTCCAAAGCGGCGGCGCCGACATTTTTCACTGCGTTTAAACCGAAACGAATCGCCGCCCCCGCCAAAGAATCTTCATTTTTTTCTATCGTAAAGTCGCTTTCGGAAAGATTTATCTCCGGCGCTTTAACAATTATTCCCATTTTTCGGCATTCTTCCACACCGGCCTTTACTTTATCCAAACTGTCCGCCTCGGCGGTTAAAAGGGCGCACATATACTCCACCGGATAATTGGCTTTCATATAACCAGTTTGGTAAGAAAGCATTCCGTAAGAGGCGGCATGGGCTTTGTTAAAACCATAACCAACAAACGGCTCTATTAAGGCGAAAATATCTTCCGCCTGTTTTTTAGGGATCCCGTTTTTAACGCAGCCTTCTATAAATTTTTCTTTTTGCGCCGCCATTTCTTCGGGAATTTTCTTGCCAATCGCTTTCCTAAATTTGTCCGCTTCTACCCAACTGTAACCGGCTAATACTATCGCCGTGTACAAACAATCATCCTGATAAACCAACAAACCGTAAGATTTTTGCAAAAAGTCCTTTAGTTTAGGATGAATATAAGTAATTTTTGCAGGGTCTCTTTTTCTAGCGATATACTCAGGGATTACAGCCATCGGCCCGGGACGATACAAAGCGACCATTGCCATTAAATCTTCCACTCGGTTTGGCATTAATTCCTTCAGCCATTTAGTCATCCCCTCGCCGCCTAACTGAAAAACACCGGTAGTGTTACCTGCGGTGAGCATTTTATAAGTTTTTTTGTCGTCTAAGGGAATTTTGCGCAAATCTATTTCAATATCGCGGGTTTTGCGGACATTAACAATCGCATTACCCAAAATAGAAAGATAGTCTATTCCTAAAATATCTATTTTTATTAAACCGACATCTTCTACGGCATGCATTTCATATTGAGTAATGGTTTTGTCGCCACCGGATTCAATTTGGATCGGGGTAAAATCAACAATTTCTGTTGGCGAGATTACTAAACCGCAGGCATGAACGGAAATATGGCGGGCGCAGCCTTCAATTTGTTTTGCCGCGTTCAAAATTTTTTTTGCTTCCTCGTCGGTATCATAAAGGCTTTTCAAATCAGGAGTAATTTTTAAGGCTTTATCTATGGACATCGGAAATCCCTGAGTGCCAAAAGGAATCAGTTTGCTGATTCTGTCGCCGACAGAGTAAGGGTAAGCCAAAACACGGGCGGTGTCGCGAACTGCCCCCTTAGCGAGCATCCGGCCAAAAGTGCAAATTTGCGCTACTGAATTTTCTCCGTATTTATCTATAATATGGTAAAGAAGCGCCTGTCTTTTGCTGTCGGAGATGTCCAAATCTATATCCGGCGGTGTGGGGCGGTCTTTATTTAAAAATCTTTCAAAAGGAATTTGATAAATTAAAGGGTCAACCGAGGTGATTTCCAAAACAAAGGAAACCAAGGAACCGGCTGCTGACCCCCTCGTGTTGACAACGGCATCATTCTCTTCTGTCCAATGGATAAAATCCTCCATTATTAAAAAATAAGTGGCATAGCCTTTACTACAGATTATTTCCAGTTCGTATTCCAGTCTTTCTTTTATCTCAGAAGAAAGAGGGTCACCATAATGTTCTTTCGCTTTTGAAAAAGCCTTTTCTCTTAAAAAATTTTCCGGCGTTTGATTTTTTGGAATAAAAAACTTTGGGAAATGCCACTTCCCTAACTCTATCTCTAAATTACACTTCTCAGCAATTTCGGCGGTATTTTTCAAAGCATCGGGGAAATCGCGAAATTCTTCTGCCATTTGTTCCGGGCTTTTAATATAAAAATCGGGGACATCAACCATAGAGAGCCTCTTGGGGCTCTTTACCGTTGTTTGCGTATTAATCATCAGCAATACATCTTGAGCAAAAGCGTCTTCTTTTCTCAAATAATGAGAATCGTTGGTCGCCACCAAAGGTACTCCCAATTCGCGGCTGATTTTAATAATCCTTTCATTTGTTTTTTTTTGTTCTTTTAAACCGGGATGATTTTGAATTTCCAAATAAAAATCATTACCGAAAAGAGTTAAAAAGTCTTCCGCCTTTTTTTTTGCCGTTTCATAATTACCACTTAATAAAAGGGCGGGAACTTCGCCTTCAATGCAAGCGGTTGTACAAATCAAACCCTGGTGGTATTTTTCCAAAATTTCCCAGTCAATACGAGGTTTATAATAAAATCCTTCCATCGCCGCGATACTCACTAACCGCATTAAATTTTTATAGCCGGTTTGATTTTTTGCTAAAAGAATAAGGTGGTAATTTTGTCTATTGTCCGGTGTTTTTATTTTTCTTCCCTGCGGGGCGGTATAAACTTCACATCCGATAATGGGTTTTATTTCGTTTTTCAGACAAGTTTTGTAAAATTCTATCGCCCCGTACATATTGCCATGATCCGTTAAAGCTAAAGCGGTCATTCCCATTTCTTTTACCAGGGCAACCATATTTTTTACTTTCGGCAAACCATCAAGAAGTGAATACTCCGAATGGGTATGAAGATGGACAAAATCGGTTGTTTTCATAATAAATTTGAGGAAAGATTTTTCGGGCAGGAAAACTTCTCTTATTAAATATACATTTCTTATCCGTTTATGAAAAGAAGAAGATTTCGCTTCCGTGGTAGAGACGCATTGCAATGCGTCTCTACCTGAAAAAAGAAATGCCCCGCTTGTAAGTGAATGGTAAAATTTGATTATGTCTAACTCGGCAAGTTTTTTGGTCTTCAGAGAAAGGATGAAAAAATACCTTTGCCATAAATTTGGCGAGGAAAGTGTCTGTCCTTTTTGGGGAAATCAAAACGCGAAAATTGTCCACATCGGTCAAGCTCCTTCCGCCTCAGCAGTGAAAAATCAAAAACCCTTCACCGACAAAAGCGGGATGAAACTAAGAAATGAGTGGTACCGAGTTTCCGAAAAGATTTTTTACAATCCTGATATCTTTTACTTTACCGCCATAGGAATGTATTTCCCCGGTAAAGACAAAAAAGGCGGTGACAAAAAACCATCCTACAAAATAGCAGAGAAATGGTTAAGACAGGAATTAACATATCTTGATCCTGAAATCTATTTGATCATCGGCAACACTGCAGCCAGTTTTTTCTTTCCAAAAATAAAATTGGCTGATTTAATTTTTAACGATCAAAAAATGAACAACAAGCCGGTTTTCGTTTTACCGCACCCGTCGCCGGCAAACATTAGATGGTTTAAAGATAATCCTGAGTTTGAAAAAAGAAGATTAAGTCAAATAAGAGAGAGGGTAAAGCAGGTCTTTGTTTAATAGTTTGTGGGGGTAGAGACGCAAGATTTTGCGTCTCTACAAGTCAATTAATTTTTCAAAAAGTCCTCCAATAATTTTCTTGTTAAGTTCGGATCGGCTTTACCGGCAAGTTTTCTTTGCACCTGGCCGATTAAGAAACCGATTGCCGCCTGCTTGCCGCTTTTATAATCAGCAACCGGTTTTGGATTGGCGGCGATTACTTCGGCAATAATTTTTTTTAATTCTCCTTCATCAACAATAGAAAATCTGTTTACTTCTTTCTCCATTAACTGTGTCAATAATTTCTCATCCGTTTTCTCATTAACTTTTTTATTAACAAAAACCTTCGCCGCTTTTGCCGGATCACAAGAATGTGAAGAAATGAATTTCAAAAACAAGAGAGCGGTTTTTTTGTTTTGGGAAATAATTTGCGCATAATCATTCCTTATCTCTAAGGCAATTATCTTTTCTTCCATTTTCCACGGCAGATCTTCGTCTTTTGGTTTTAAATCGCTCAACTCTTTTTCTGTCAGACAAAACGCGGGCAGATCGGGTTCGGGAAAATACCGATAGTCTTTGGCGGTTTCTTTGCCTCTTTGGGAAAAAGTTTCTCCTTTTGAAATATCAAACCCTCGCGTTTCCTGCCGCGGTGTTTCCCCCTTTTGTAAAATTTCTGTCTGTCTTTTTATTTCATAATTAATTGCCCGCTCCAAAAATCTGAATGAGTTGATGTTTTTAACTTCAACTCTATAATTCGGTAAATCTTTCTCTTCTAACTTTTTAACCTTTGAACCTTTCCCGCCTGCAACGCCTAATGCGTAGCATTTGCGGGCAGGTAACCTTTGAACGGACACATTTGCTTCCAATCTCATTGACCCCTTTTCCATATCGCAGTCCGAGAAACCTAAATACCTCACTAATTGCTGAATCCTCTTGCAGAAAGCTTTTGCCTCTTCAACGGAATGCATCACCGGCGCGGAAACAATCTCCACCAACGGCACGCCCGAACGGTTAAAATCAACTAAAGTTTTTTCTTTAAAATGAAGCGATTTACCCGTGTCTTCTTCAAGATGAATGTCCCAAAGAGCAAAATTTTGCAATTTGCCATCCACCCCGATCGGTTTAAAATGCTGGCTGATTTGGTAACCTTTTGCCAAATCATGGTAAAAGTAATTTTTCCGGTCAAACCAAAAAGGATTATTTATTTTGCAGCCCAATGCTTTTGCCAAGATAATCGTTTGTTTTAGCGCTTCTTTATTCGGCATTGGCAGTGCCCCCGGCAGTCCTAAACAAGTTGGGCAAACCTGCGTATTTGCCGGCGCGGTAAAATGATCGGCCGGACAGCGGCAAAACATTTTACTCTTAGTCTTCAGTTCTATATGAACTTCAAGACCGATGATTGGCAGAAAGGATGATGGCATCGCCTTTTTTAAGCACAAAAACGCCTAAAGCAAAAATTAGTAAGCCGATGATCGTTAAGAACCAACGGACAGTGATCAGTTCGCTGATCATCGCCGTAAAAATGCTCGGCGGCACTGTTGCTAAAGTGATCAAAAAACCCAAGGTACCAAAAATACGGCCTCTTACTTTTTTCGGCGTCGTCTCTTGAATAAAAGCCCTTCCGGGAGCATAGGTGATAGAAATTGCCAAACCGGCAAAAACCGAAAGAAGGAACGCAGCAATTTCCCGACCAAAAGTCATATTCGCGATTACTAAAGTAAATATTAAAATTGCTGTCCCCAAAGAAGCAAGTCCTTTACCGATCCACTCTTTTTTTCTTATTTTATAATGATGCTTTGCCAAAATTACCGTTCCGGCGATAACGCCGCAAGCTAAAGGAAAAACTACCAAATAACTGGCATCATAAGGGCTTAGTTTTAAAACTTCCTTGGAAAAACCGGGCAAGATTAAAGCGCTGGTGGTGATAATTGTTTGAAAAAGGATAATTAAACCAAAGCTATATAAAAGCAGCCTGTTTTCAAAAAGAAACTGATAACCTTCTTTAATCTTCCCCAAAATTTCGTCTATCGCTGTTTGCCAATCAGTGATTTTCGCCGTCGGCTTGTCAAAGGGAAGAGAAAATGAAGTTACAAAGGCGATCAGGGCAAGAAATGAAGCCAAAAAAACCGTTGTCAAAGGCGAAAAAAACTTGGTCAGTAAACCGCTGCCGGCGGCGCCGAAAATAAACGCTCCTTGGTCGCTAAAAAGAAGAATATTATTTGCCGTGAGTAAATTTTCTTTTTTTACTAAGGCGGGGATCGCCGAAAGTTCAGCCGGGTTATTAAATTGGTTAATGATGGAATAAATAAAAAGTAGAGAATAAACAAAGAAATTCTTTTGGCCATGCAAAAAAACCAAACCGCAGCTAAAAATTATAAAAAAGTGAAATAAATTTGTAAAAATAAGGACTTTTTTCTTGCTTAGACAATCAACAATAGAACCGGAAAACGGTCCCAAAAAAAGGATCGGCAAAGAATAGGCAATCCAAAGCATCCCGGTGGCCACCGTAGAATTAGTAACTTCAAAGATTTTGCCTAAAACGATAAATAGTAGAAGATAATTGGAAACTTGCGAACAAAGGTGGCAAACCCACAAACGGAAAAAGTTTCGGTTTTGGTAAAGAAAAGATTTTTTTAGGGAATATTTCATTTTGTTTTTTTTATTTTTAATTTGATTGTTCATATTCTTTTGCCATTGATAATATTAAATCCTCGGAAAATTTCGGCCCGATAATCTGCATTCCCACCGGCATTTTGTTAATAAATCCGCAATTTACAGATATTCCCGGTAATCCCGCCAAAGAACTTGCCTCCACTAAAACATCCTGCATTTCCCCAAACATCGGTGACTTTTCGCTTTCGCCAATTGGCAAAGCAGGTGTCGGCGAAGTCGGGGCAATAATCAGATCAACTTTCTTAAAAACTTTGTCAAAATCTTGTTTGATCAACTCCCTCACTTTTTGCGCCTTGGTGTAATATTGATCATAAAAACCTTCAGACAAAACATAAGTGCCGAGCATTATTCTTCTTTTCGCTTCTTTGCCGAAAAATGACCGGCCGCGGCCAAACCGAACGCCGTCAAACCGCGCTAAATTTGACGAAACTTCCGCCCTTTGCACAATCGTATAAACGGCAATGGCATATTTCGGATCAAGCAAAGAAACTTCTTTTATTTTAAACCCCAAGTCTTTAAACTTCCCTATTTCGCGTCGCACAATTTCTTCAACCTTTTTATCCATTCCTTTGATAAAATACTCCTTAGGTACGCCGATCGTTAGTTTTTTCTTTTCAATTTGTCTAATTGGGCTAATTTGCCTAATTTGACTGAGACTTCTCTCCTCTTCCGTGGTCGCATCTTTCCTATCTTTACCCATCAGAACTTTTAAAAGTATTTCTGCATCAGTAATCGTTTTTGTAATCGGTCCGGGGCTGTCGGTAGACGAACACATTGCGATTAAACCGTAACGGCTCACTAAACCATAAGTCGGCTTTAAGCCGACAACACCGCACCACGCCGCCGGCTGGCGGATAGAGCCGGCTGTCTCCGAACCAATGGCGGCAATGCACATATTATCGGCAACGGCCGCCGCTGACCCGCCGGAAGAACCACCCGGCGACCTTGTTAAATTATGCGGATTTTTTGTCGTTCCCCAATCCGAAGTTTCCGTGGATGAACCGTGCGCCCATGCATCCATATTGGTCTTGCCGATAATGATTGCTCCCGCGGCTTTCAGTTTTTTAACCACGGCCGCATCGTAAGGGGAAATAAAATTTCCCAAAACTTTTGAACCGGCAGTAGTCAATATTCCTTTCGTACAAAAGTTGTCTTTAATCGCAACCGCTATTCCTAATAGCGGTTTTCTTTCAAAAATTTCTTTTAATTGTTTTTTATTTAATGGTTTTAATTCCTTATCTATCGCGCCAGCGATGCTCAGCGCTTCTTCTTCGCAAACAGTTATAAAAGCGTTGATTATTTTGTTTCTTTCCTTAATTCTTGTCAAACAAGCGCTGACCAAATCGGTTACAGTAAACTTTCTCTGTCTCAGTCCCTCACGGGCTTCAACAATTGTCAGTTCGTTCAGTGGCTTCATTGTTAAATTGCTAAATTATTAAATTGTTTTTTTAAAAATTTTGATTTTTGATTTTTACATTTTGATTTTGTTTTACTCCCACTTTACTTTCCCCGTTTCAAAATAGCCCCTTTCTTTTTTAGACGCGTTAGCAAGCGCTTCTTCCTGTGTAAAACTTTTTTCTGTTTGATCATTATCAGCGCTTGACAACGGCTGAGGTTCGGCAACCACACTGGCAATATTGCCAGTGTCTAATTCATCAAGAATATCAATATATTTAATCGTTTCCGAAAGTTGCTGCGAAAGAGAAACCTTTTCCTTATCGGTAATATTTAAACTTGCCAATTTTGCCAAAAGGTCAATATCTATTTTTGCGGTTTTTCTTTTTTTCATCGCAAGCTCATTATATACCAAAAATATCTCTTAAAATCACGGCGCGGGTTTAATCGGCGAGACATCAATGATTTTATTTACCGAGGGCCGATACAAAATCGCCTTCTGCGCTTTGTTGTAAATTAAAACTTGATCCCCGTTTTCCGCTTTCTGGAAAAAAGCAGTTTGTTGCAGTTTGGTTTTATCGGAAACAGTGGCAAAAGTAGGAATTTCATCCGAGGGCAGACTCATTAATTTTGAAACCGCGGCAATCGCTTTCTCTATTTCCGAACCGGAGGCGGTTTTAGTTTCCAATTGTTTTGCCGTTTGCTGGTATTGAAAATAAAAATACAACGCCAAAGAAACCGACGCGCTCAAAACCAAAGCCACTAAAAAAGTGACCAGCATCTTTTTCCAACTTTTTTTCATTACTTTATTTTATATCAAAAACTTAAACAAATTCCAAATAAAAGTTTTTGGAAAATCAGACATTTGACATTTTATTAGAAATTAGAAATTAGAAATTAGAAATTTTTAAAAGGTGAATGGTTGTTTTACCCCGGAACTGTTAAACCATAAGCCGTGGCGTAAAAGCTGATTTATAGCCGGCGTTTCTACCCCGCCGGCGCAGGTTGTTGGCGTAATCGCGCTCCATTTGGTAAACAAAGGCGCGGCCGAACCGGTCGTCCAACCGCCAAAAATTTTTCCCGAGCCGCCGTCTTCGTAACCAAAAGTTATCCAATCATTAGTGCCGGCGCTTTCCAAAGTTACCGGATCACCCCATGAAGTATAAGTGGAACAAGCGCGGCGGTAAAAAATATCGTTGTCCCGTATCCAAAAAGCATACATTCCGTTACTACCGGCAGTATCAATCGCGATTGATGGATATTCGCCGCCGGCGGTATCGTCCAAAGTGACTGCGCTTTGCCACGAAGTCGTTCTTCGCTGATACACCGCTTGCGTGCCGGAATTGATATAAACCAAATGGACATAACCCGAAGAATCGGCTAAAGTAGAAACACCATAACTTGATCCGATAGTAATCGCCGCCGCGATTGAATCCTGTGTGCCGGGAATGGTGGTAACCACCAACGGAAAATAATTGTAAAAGACATCGGTGTTGTCGGAAAAAAGATAATCAAACCCGTAAGTGGTATAAGAAACATTGTTTTTATAACTCCACCGCGCTTTCACATCCTGAAAAGTGCCGGACTCCAAAACCGTTTCTCCGCTCCAAGACGAACCGTCATATTTGTCATAAACAAGATCATCATTATTGTCTTCATAAAGAATATAAACATCGCTGCCGTTGACAGCGATTGACGGCTCGTAACCGACATTGGAATTGGAAGCGGCGATCCAATTACCGGCGCTGTCCCAAGTCGTCCCATTAGTGTGCTTATATAAATCAACCGTACTGTCTGAATCAATGCCAGCAACCCAAGTGTTGCCGGAAGAATCTATACCAATTGAACAACCCCGTTGGTTATTAGTGTCATTCGTCGTTCCATCTATGTCATAAAGAGAAAAAGTAGCGGGGTCATTGGCATCACCCTGCGCGCCAGTTAATTGATCATTCGTAGCATTAATATAAACAACTTCCGGTTTGCTATCTTCATTAATGGTAATAGATGTTCCGTTCGTAGTTCCCGGCACAACAGCTTCAATAATTAGTGGGGTTTCATTCCAAGTGTCTCCAATTCTATTATTATATCCAACACCTGACCCGTATCCAAAAGAAATATGCGGGATGTCACTATTATCAATTGCAATATCAAAAGATCCACAACCACCTGAACCGTCATAAGCCAAACCTGAACTGGAATCAAACTGTCCTGTAGAAGTTAAAAACCTAATCCACCGAATATCCCACTCTATACCATTGGATGTAACTTTATAGAGAATGTGAATATTATTGGAAGAGTCAATCGCAATTGTAACTTCAGTATCGTTGCTGACAGGTGAGTCTAGTGAATCCTGTTGTGTCCACGACGATCCGTCAATTGATTTCCAAACTTCAACGGCATTAACATCATTAACAACAGCATACAAGATTCCGTTTGAAGTTCTTACAATTTGTCTTCCGGAACCGATTGGATCATCAAAATCCGAATCATCGTTAATCTGTCCCGCCACATCCAGTTGATCCCAATAAATATCCGTGCCGTCTGAATATAAAAAGTCAATTTTCGGACCGGAAAAATTGTTTAAATAACTCCATTTTGCTTTGACATTCTGATAACTTTTGCCACCGATTGACCGCGCTAAAATTTTCTCGCCAACCCAAGCGGCAGAATTACCATTGTATTTATCATAAACAACATGATTATTATCATCTTCGTAAAAAACATAAATATCTTCGTCCAAAATGGCAAGCGATATAGCAGTTGATCCGGTATTAGAATCAGTTATTGCCGGTTGCCAAGTGTTCCAAGTATCTGCATCGTTATGTTTAACCAAATAAACACCACTATCGTAATAACCTACCCAAGTATTACCGGAGGAATCCACCGCAAGAGAAGCTTTAATATTAGCAAACATCGCAGCGTTGATTGTATAAACATCGTTAAAAGCAGTAGCATCATTTTGATTGCCTCGTGCCGTTATTAAATCGCTTTGGTTAGTATCCAAATAAGAAGTTTCAATAATATCGTCCTCGTTGGTAACAACACTAATAGAATCTGCTACCACAACAGCCGTATCAACCGTAACTTGTGCTTTCCAGCTTCCCAAAATACGGTTTGAATAATAAACATCATTGATATCTTCATAAACAACATGAGGTTTATTGGCAGAATCAATAGTAATATCAAATGCCTGCCCACCACTACTACCTACCGTTGAATCAACTGTTTCTTCACTCCCAAATTGATCATTAGAAGCAGTAAATCCGATATATCTTACAGCATTTTCCGTATCGTCTCTATAAATAATATGCAGATTGTCACTACCATCAATCGCCAGAGCGACACCTTTCTCAGTACTGTCACTATCGCAAGCGGGATTATCGTCTCCGTCTTGCTCTTCCCAAGTTGCCCCGTTATCTACAGACTTCCAAACTTCACAACTGCCGCCATCGTTAATTACCGCATATAAATTCCCGCTTAAAGTTCTTACCGTTTGCCTTCCTGCCTCAATTATTGCCCCCGGATCGCCGGCATCGTCAATTTTTACTCCGCCCGGCAGACCGGAGGCTTGGATGACTAACCACGAATTGGAACTGGAAGTGGTATAAGTACTGTCGTTTTTTAATTTAACATCAAAATTCGCCCCGTCGGTTAATAAACTCCACATATTGTCAGTATCGCGCTTGCGGGTATAACTGGTATCGGAAGCCGTTATTTCCGAAGAGGCAATCTCCACACCGTCCGATTCCAAAATCGCGTAATAAGCGCCGGCAGCGTTACTGGTTTTCAAAGTTGACTCAAAATAAGCGGCAAAAGTCCCCCCCGCCCAATTATTAGTATCATCAAATTTATTGTCATAGTATTTTGCAGTATAAGTGCTATCAGTATCGATCGCCAAAGTATTATTGAGCTGATGAACCATTTCAATATCGGTCAAGCCGCGGGTATTGGTGGTTTGTTCAATGATGATTTTGGCATTCTTCAAATTAATTCCTCTTGACCCATCACCTTTTATACAAACTTGATAAACAGTATCATCGGTTAGTGTCAAACTGCCCGATCTAAGTCTAACCATTGCGGCGGATATGTCTGTCAAAGGGCTACTGGTTACAGTGGTGCTGCATCCGTCGCTCGATAATGCCGCCGATGCCACAGTTGCGCTTTCATCAGAAATAAACGATGCCTCAAAGTAAATTTGGACATTCCCAGAACATTTATCCTTATCCCAAAGAAATATCTTCGGGTTTGTTAAAGCTACATAAACACCAGATAGACTAGATTCAACATCGCCAACTTCAATTTGTGTTTGAGTATCAGTAATCGTCGGCGCTGACTGGACAACAATTAAACGGGCGGCTTTGATATAAGCAGTACCAGCAGTAGCATCTCTCGTCAAACGAACAGTATATTCCTTATTATCTGTCAGATTAGCAGTAATGGCATCACTCCGCACCCTTATATAACTGGCACTGGAAGTAAAGACTGTTGCAGCAAGGCCGCCGTCATCGGCGTAAAGTCCCGCCAAGACACGATTGTTCCCACCGGAACAAGTGTCGCAGTAAATAACCGCTTCAAAATAAACTGTTTCCCCATTGTATTTTGTCCCATCCCAAAGAATCAAACCCAAAGAGTTATCCGTCGGCTGGGCTGTTCCAGTCGTGTTATAAACCTGATCAATAATATTGATCTGTTGTTCAATGACTACATTTTCCGTTCCCGAAGTCACAGCGCAGGTGGCGCCGGTGGCCGTATCTTCCCAAGCAGAATCCGAAGAATCCCAGACACAGCCTTCCAAGGCGCCGTTAACGGCAAAAGTGGCGTACATATCGCGGGCGCCGATGGAAACAATATTGCCGAAAACATTTGTACCGATTTGGTCGTCGGATATTTGGTACGGCGTTGTTGTCCAAGTCCAAATCACCGGATCATTATCAGCGGTTTGCGCGGTTAAAGCTGTTTTAAAAACATAATTTGAACCGGAATTATAACGAGCGCCAACCCAAAGATACTCGCTGGAGTCCAAAGTAAGATAAGGGTAAGAATAAGTGCCGGATTCGTTTAGGGCGACGGAAACATCGGCATCCCAAGTAATTGCGCTTGCCGTCATTGTCCCCTGCCGGACTTTAATGTCACCGCTATCGTTCACCGCCAAAAAAACATATTCTTCCGCCGCACTGCCGCCGATTGCCAACGACGCCCACCAAACGGAAAAATCATTGCTATCATAATCCAAAGAAGTGTCAACATTCCAAGTAGTGCCGTCATTGGACGAATACCGGATTTCAATTTGATCGCCGTCGTGAAAAAACTGCCAATGAACATTGTTCGTTTCATCGTGAAAAGTTTTTCTCTGCCAGGAATAAGCGGTCGGGTTGGAATCCGAAGATGCGCCCAGACAAGCGTTGGCGGCAATTGACCAATTAGCATGATTGTTACCGGAATTAACAGAATTTAAAGCACTAATCGTCCCACCATCACCGGCGTCCTGCAAATCAATGTAACTAACCGTGGTTACTCCGCCGGCATTATCGGTTAAAGTAAACTTCGTTCCTTTAGTGGTGGACCGGACAATTAAAAGGATGAAACAGTCGCTCCCGCCGGTTAAGGTTAAATTTTTGTCAGCGGCAACGCTGAAAGTGTCATCAGCGCCGAATTTGACAATCCGGTTGCCGCCGGTAATGGACAACGCCCCAAAAGCGGTGGCGCCGTCAATTGTCTGGGTTGACCCGGTGGCGCCGGTAAAGCTGGTTGTCCCGCCGTTATTTGTAAAAGTGCCGTTATTAGTAAAATTACCGGCCACCGACAAAGTGTTGGCGTCATCAGCCTGAAAAACGCCGCTGGCATTGATAATCATTGCACCGGAAACCGTCACCGTCGCTCCATTGGTGTTGGCATCAGCGGTACCAGCATTGGCCCCGTCACCGACACTCAAAGTGCCGGTAACAGTTGTCGTTTCCGCGGCAAACCGATGCGTCACCGCTCCACCGGGGTGAATGGAAAGATTGTAATAAGTTTCCTTTAAAATATTAGTCGTCCCGTTGCCGGTATATTTAAAAGTAGACGCATCTTCAGTCAAAGTGCCGTTGTTGACAAAAACCGTCCCCACTCCGGAAAGAGTGATTGTATCGTCGTTGGCATCAAAAGCGCCGGCGGTAATCGTAAAAGTGCCGCCGACGCCGATGTTCCCCATTGATGAAAAAGTTGTCGCTCCGTTATTTAGAGTCAAACTGGCGTAAGTTTCATCCTCAATATCCGTCGCCGATGAACCGGTATAAATAACCGAAGAATTAGTGTTTTCCGTTAAAGTGCCGTTAACAATAAATGGCCGTGAAGTTGTTTGCCCTGAGCCGGTAATCGTTAAACTATAACTGGAATTGGCCAAACTTAAAATATCGGTCACTGTTACCTTTGTCGCTTTAACCGAAGAACCTAAAGTAACCGTCAGAGTTGAACCATCTACCGTTACTAATCCCAAATCCTCCTTAGAATCGGCATTACTGTCGGTCCACGACTGAGAAGAACCGTCAAAAGTAAAAGCGGCCGTGTCTGAGGCTGTCCACGCAGTATTATCGCTCAAAATAAAATTACCATTGACATTAATGGTCGGATCATTAGCAGTCGCGTTGACCGTTACTAAATTTGTGCCGTCGCCGACGGTTAAAACGCCGTCAACATCCACTCCCTGCGAGCCGGCTGTTCCCAAAGTATAAGTCGGGTTACTGCCGCCGGAAGGGGCTAAAGTTAAATTATCGTAATCATTGGTTGCTTTTGAGGCTTCAATATAACTTGCCCCAGTGCCGGAAAATTTTGTCGTCGCCGGCGTCGTAAAAGTGCCGCTGTCAATGCACAGCGGCCTTGTTTCCGCCTGAACCGCGTCGCAAGCGCCGGTGCCGGAACCGGTTAACTCCAAAGTTTCGGCGGCGCCGGTGTAAGTTCCCTTAATATGCAGTTTTTCCGCGGTAACATTGGCGCCCGGGGCAAAAGTATAAGTGCTTAGGACAAGGAGTTCCATGCTACTGCCGACAGTCAATGCCGTTCCGCCGCCGATGGTTAACCCGTCTTCATCGCCTGCATCCACTTCGTCAACATCATTTAAATCAGTGTTAGTGATTGAGCTGCCGGCGCGGTATTCCAAAGAAACGCGCCGGGTGATAATGTCCAAGGTAGAAATCGCATTGCTCGCTCCGACCGCCAAAGTAATCGTTGACCCGTCAACCGTTTCCCCATCAAGATAAACAATGACACTGTCACTGGCGGCAATGTTGGTAACGGCGCTAAAAGTATAAGCGCCGCCCGCAGTAGTCTCTACCGTACTTTTGTCATCACCGTTGACAAAAAGATGAACCGTTGCCCCGGCGCCAACATCCAACGATTTTGCTTCATTCGTATAAACCGTGCCGGAAATTGCCGCGGTTACTACAATTCCTTTTATCGCAAACATCATATGGGCCGAAGAACGACCTGAGGCGGCGGTAACAGTGGTATTGCCGGTTGCGGCGGCAGCAGCCTTTACTCCGGTGGCAACACCAATAGAACCACCGGTCCCGGGATTATCAGAGTTGTCTATTTGTTCCGCCAAACCGGTTAAATTAGCGTTAGTCCACCCGCCGGCGGCGCCCACATTCGCCCAGTTGGCAGTTCCCGCTCCGTCCGGCAAATCGCCGGCAATGGCAGCAATAACCAGCGAGTTGTCCACCGTGGTCGTAATCCCACCGATAGTTTTTGCCGTTCCCGATGTTTCTGTTCCTTTAACAAGAGTCGCCGCCCCGAACGGAGCCGCCGGATCAAAAGTGCCAGTTTGAATGCCAACAATGCGGCCAATCTGGTGATTGCCAACATCATTAGTCGTAGTGGCGTCAGAGCCGGTCGCTATCCTGTAAAGAACCGTCAGGCTTGAAGCGGTGATCGCCTGGTAATCCACCTGTGTCCAGCCGACAGCGGTCTGGGCGGCTTCCCCTGAATTTTCCACAAACATCAAGAGCAGATCACCAGTGGTCGTTCCGGCCGGCAGGCCCGGGCTGATTGCGCTGGCACTCCCTGCTATTGTTCCAACCGCTCTGACCACCGGAGTAATTATCAAATCGGCGGCGATTTGCCATTGCCTGCCTTCCTGAAAAACTGTTTGCCCGTTTTCTTCCGTTAATTGTAACGGGCCGAGTAAATAAAATTGCGGGCTGATCTCCGGCGCCTTAAATTGATATTCCAATTCATAAGTTCTCCCCTCTTTCCAATCCACCTCCCAAATTAACTCTTTACTCTTTTGATCATTAGAATTAGAAATTTGAAATTTATTGAAAATTGAAAATTGAAAATTGAAAATTTCAAAAGAATTAGGTATAAATTCTTTTACTTTTCCTTTAAAGTCTTTATTCGCCTTAATCTTTAAAGTGACCGGATAATTTGCCGGCGGATAAATCCTTGTTGCGCTGATTCTTTCAATCTCAAAATCAAGAGCTTCTTTCACTTCAAAACTGTCATCAATCGTGTATTTGCCATTGGCTGTTTCTGCGGTTAAATTCAAAAGATATTTTCCCGCCCCCTTTAATTTATATTCTGCCGAGTAATCGGGGATTAATGTATAATTTTTATCTTGACAAGTTTCACTAACTTTAATCGTCCCATCTTCTGTTGAAAGTTTGTCATCAACTCGTAATTCGTAACTCGTAACTCGTAATTCTAACTTTGAATTACAAATAACATGCCCAGCATCATCCAAAACGGCAAACGCCAATTTCGCCGTTTCTTCGGGTAAATAGTATGATTTATTGGAGTTAATCGCCAATACCCCCCAGGAAAAATCACGGCTTATCTCTTCACCGCCATCAGTGGCTTTTAAAGTAAATTTCCCCGGTTTAAATTCCCGCGGCGGCAAAATTTGCACCGCAATCTCATTGTTGTCCAAAATTATTTTTTGAATTTCTAAATTTGTTCCGTTGCCATCGCTGTCAGTAACCGAAATTTCCGTTGCGTAAGCGCGCACTCCCAAAACTTCACCTTTAATCGCTTCATCGGCGGAATATGGTTCACTCGTTTCTTTGTCTAAAATTATCTGCGCTTCACCTTTTATTTCTGACGAGGCGCCGGCCTCCGGCGCTGCCTCAATAACCGTCAGATCACCCCTCTCCATTAAGGGTGTTACTGTTGGCAAAATTATCAGTGTCGGTGTTGGTGTTACCGTTGATGTTGCTGTCGGTTTTACCGTCGCTGTCGATGAAGCTGTTGGTGCCGATGTCAACGACGCGCTCGGTGTGCTTTCTTGAGAGAAAACAAGACGTGGAAAAATTAAACAGACCAACAAAATCTGGAATAATAGTTTTTTAAGCAATTTCATTGTTTACCTTATTCTGTCATTCCGAGCGTAGCCGAGGAATCCCTCTTGCAAATGGACATATTAATAAAGGGATTCCTCCACGCGCTCTCGGAATCGCTTGGTCGGAATGACAACCATATTTGAAATTTGTTTATTCGTTTATTCGTTTATTTGTTTATTGGATTATTGGATTATTTGTTTATTTTTAAAAGCTTCCCGAGTAACTCATCTTTATATCTCCAATCCTCGTGTAATTATTGCTTTTGGATGCCATCCGCAAATAAATTATTCCTGTCTCATCAGCCGCGTCCCATTCCGGCGCCGTGCCGCTGTTTAAATTGCTGTCGTCTATTGTCAAAGTTGTCCAAATGCCGGCTTGGGCGGAAACATTGTCATCACTATCCGCCGCCATCGCCGCCGTGCTACTGCTTAAATAAACAAACGCGTCTAAAAAATTATTAGCCGGATCGGTACTTTCCGTGGCGTAATCAACCTGCAAAGCGTTGTCCGCTTTCCACTCGCTGAAATCTTTCGGCAATTTTACTCTCACCGCCACCGTGTAATAATTCAAAGAGCCTTCGGAACTGCTCCATTCGTAATAAGTATGCTGATCGTTGGCGCCGGTCGTTTCCACATCCGCCGTCGCCGTGCCGGTAATTGAGGTATCCGTGCCGGCGCCATAAAAAGCAGTTAAAGTGCCGCCGGAATATTCAGGCGATAAGTTAATTAATTTTGTCGGTCTGGCCGTGCCGATATAAAGCGGTCCTGAATTAGGGTTAAAGGTAAAAGTATCGCTGCCAGTGCCAATAGTAAAGACAGATTCACTTATCAATGCTGAAGTGAAAACTGAAGATGAGCCAACCGAAAGCCCCCTATCCCAGCCGGTGCCGATCACCAGTCCGTATTCTGTCGCCGAACCACCTACTAAGTTGGCAATATTTATGCCGTATAAACTATCCGCTTGTGTTGAAGAAGAAGTCATATTTATCTGTAAACCGGCATTAATATCAGTGGCATCGCCGTCATTGGCCTGGGTAAAATCAATGGAAACACCGTGAACCCCAGTCGTCGTTTCCGATCTTGACACTGACAATGCTGAACTTGGCGTGCTGGTGCCGATACCAACCTTACCCGTGCCGGTAATTATTGAAAAATCCTCATTGGAAACGGTCAAAATATCCTGAGCGGCGCCGGAAAACGACAACCCGCCGCTGCCGATGGTTTTCGCGGTTAGCGTTTGCGTTGTCCCCGTCCCCACCACTGTTAAAGAACCGCTGGGAAAAGTTACTCCCGTTGTCGCGCTCGTGGAAAACGACAAATCATTGGCGCCGGAAAAAGTGATTACCGTCGCGTTGGGAATGGTTAAAGTTCCTGTTGTATTGCTTACTGTTAAACCGCCGACGGTTTTGGCGTTTAAAGCGTAAGGGGCGGCAGTAAAACGGATGCGCGGCAGCATTTCTCCATCGCTGTTAAAATTGACGCCTAAATAAAGACTATCCTGATTAAAGTCCGCGGGTAAAGCAGTGCAGGAACCCAAGTTTGTCCGAAAAATCCCTGAAGCGACGGCGATCTGGCCACAGCCGGCACCGTTCCATGTTTCCGTCCAAATCGCCGTCCCGCTGGTGCCGACAGTGTAAAGTTTAAATTCAAAATCATAACTGGCATCAGCGACATTTGTACCATCCGCCTCAACCACTTTGCCCTGAAAATTTATGGCGCTGTAAATGCCTGCTGTCGCTTCCGCAATTTTGACAAAACCAATCCCCGCAGCAAAAAGAAAAACTATCAATAAACAGACACCGCGAGAAACTTTTTTCCTCATTAAATCAGAAGCCAAAACAATAATCTCGTTGCTCAACAATTTAGCAATTTAATAATTTAACAATTTAGTCTTCTTCTCATTTAACCAAACTCTCATCTCTTTTTCAAGAAGAAAATAAAAGTTGTTAGAAGTAGTTTTTACCTAACTATCGGTGTAAGATGCCGCTGCTATTATAAACTCCGCGTCCATCGGTTGTTTAAGAATTTTCATTCTTTTAACCTTTTAAAATCATCTGTATAATCAAGACCATTAAAGATTAATTTTTTTATGAAGTTTTTATGAAGAATAAAATCATTTACCCAAAGGTTGTTGATTTCGGAGTAAATTCCGAATGTCACTATAACTGCAGATATTGTTTTGGTCCAAAGTTAATAAAAAGTCTCTCATTTGAGAAAATAAAGGATATTGTATATAAATTCAAAAATCTGAACTGCCAACTAATGGCAATAACAGGAGGAGAGCCTCTATTAAGAAATGACATTGCCCAAATATTAGAACTTATTAATTCGTTAAACATCAAGATATCAATAAGTACTACCGGCAAACTTTTTTTCAAATATGTTGATACCATTAACAAATGTGTCCAACATATAGGATTGCCAGTGGATTGGGATAGTGAAGAATTTACATATAAAGAAAATGGTGCGTTGCAAGATGTATTAAATATTTTAGAATATTATAAAAACAGACCAAATAGACCGATTATTAAAATCGGTACTGTTTGTACGAAAGAAAACCTTCATAAATTGAATGATATCGGCAAACTTTTAGCTAAATATAATAAAAGCATAGATATATGGAAAATTTATCAATTTATTCCGAGAGGGAAAAATGCCGTTATTAATAGAAAGGATTTAGAAATTACTTCGCAAGAGTTTTTAAAAGGTGTAGATGGAATAGAATCAAAGTTTTCTTCATACTTTAGCATTGTCATATCACCCAGAGAGCTAAGAGCATCAGCGTATTTTCTTGTAAATCCCAACGGTGATGTTTTTACCCCATTAGATAATGGGGTAAATTGCAAGGAAGAAGTAATAGGTAATTTAATATCGGATAACTGGGATAAAATATTGTCTAAATGGTCAAATATAATCTCAGTAGATAATTATATGGAAAACATCAAAAAAACATTCCGGATATCATCATAAGAAAATCACCAAAAAAAATATTTTCTTTAAAAACTCGCCGCGGCGATGATTGTTAAAGTATCAGCATAATCATTTGCCGACGGCGTGGTCACCGACGGTTTGGCTTTCAAAAATATTGACCCGCGGCCGGCGGCAACCGGGTCATTGCCCGAAGAAAAAATTTCTCTGATCGTTGTATTCACGATGCCGACATTTTCATCACTGCCGTTGTAAGGCGATACCAAAGACAAACCACCCGCCGCGCTTGACCCTTTCAAACCAAAACCTTCGGTAAGGTTAGTTAAATTATCACTCACCGCGTTAATGGTGTAATTTGAAACAGTACTTTTTAAACCCGCATTTTGGTCATAAACGAAAACCACTCCTCCCATCTCCGCGTTGGTTACTAAATCTACCCAAACTTTATTTGCCGCCGTATTCACCGAACCAGCCGTTAATTCTCCAAAAGCAACGCTGTAAGGCCCGGCCGTTTCCTCGTCGCTTGCGGAAATATCCAAATCAAACGAAAGGGTAATATTGACTGTTGACGCCTCGGCCGACGACGCGCTTAAAGGGCTTTCCGTGTAAACGCCGTGCCGCGCCTTTGCCTTTACTCTATAGCCAGTACTTTTTACCAAGCCAATGATATAGGCAGTCCCGCCAATACCGGTATAATTTTCAAAATCCTCTATTCCCAAATCTGCACCGACGGTGTAATCATCCTGCACCCATTCTGTCGTTGACCAATTATCGTCGCTTATTGCCACCGCGTAGGTAGCGTCACTTGAATTCTCCGCGGTGTTAATCGTCACTTTTAATTTGTTGTACCAACTGCTGTCATTGCTTAAGGCCGGCGCGCTCGGCGTATTGGCCATCTCCGCAAATATTAAACCCGCCCCCAAATCATAACTGCCGCCGCTCAAATTTTCCCCGCCCAAAGCGCCAACATTTCCTTGCATTGAATAAGAATTGCCTACCATCGTATTGCCTCCACCGCCAAATTCATAATTTCTTAGTTGATATCCCGATGACACCGGAAAAGCTAAAAGAATAAAAAATCCGGCAGAGACAAAAAATTTGTTTAGTCTTTTCAAAAAAGATCTGATTTTCATTTCCACTTTCTATTTTCTATTACTATTTTCTATTTTCCAACAACCAATTTCTTTATTTAAGTATCTCCAACGACCTCAAAATGTCCTCAAATTTACCGGGGATATCCTCACTTGAATCGTTTAGCCAACTGACAATCGTCATTCTTTTCCTTTTTAAATAAAAGGCAACTTTTTCCCGGCTGTTTTCCCCAACTTTAGTAAAAATTAAGAAGTTGCGGCCTCCGTTTTCAAAATTGCTTTCTTCGTAATTCTCTTTCTCTTTCCGCCTTAACATCACTCCGCTGTCTTCATCTATTTTTTCAAAGTTAACTTCTTTCTGATAAACATAAATACTGCCGTGAGGATTGGCAACGGCAAAAAAGTGACCGCATCCCCTCTCAGAATAGTCATTTTTCACTTCAAAAGGAATCGTAACCTTCAAGCAATTGCCGATTTCATAAGTTTGCGCCCCCAAAACCAGCCCCTCATCTTTTTCGGAAAGATCAATAAACCGCCACTGCTCGCTGTCTGTCGCCTTTTGCTCTGCCAAAAACTCCTCCGCCCTATTTGATATTTCCCCCCTGTTTTCAACTTCTACTATTTTTCTCAGTAAACTAAATCCAATTATCCCTAATAAAGAGGTAATCCCGAAGGAAAATAAAAATACGGAAGCAATCAATATTTTTTTCATCTCTTGCAAACTCCAGAATTTATATACAGACATAATCCATTCAAAAGATACTTTGCTCTTTTCTTGGTCTCTTCTACCGGTCTCTCATACCAAATTACAAAAATCATTTTTGAATCCAAATATTTAATGGCTAATTTACAAAGTTTTAAAGCAGTGAAAATTTCTCCTTCTTTCAAATTCAAAGTTTTTAAAATTCTTTCATCTATAATTTGATTCCATTCTTCTTTTGAAATGAAATTTTTAATCTTATCAGTACATTTGGCATCTTTTAAAAATTTGCAAGATTTACATACATCATCAGCCCTCCTTGTTAGAACAATTTTTATCTGAGGATTTTTCAAAACCCAATTACCCACCTTATAAAAATTATGTCCATATTTTAAGTCGGGAAGAAAAAAATCTAAACCAGAACCATAAAGCTTTATGATATCCAAAAAGTGATGCGGTTTGAGCATGACTTGAAATGTCATTTCCAATTCTCCCTATTTCTATACATCCAACTGGTAACGTTCCCTTCTTCGCACCAACGGACCGCCTTTTCTATTTCGTACCTACACAAATATTTACTTGAGTTACATCTTTTTTGCCCTTGTAAAGAGTTCTTTAATCCGTTTAAAAATGGCAAAGCGCTTTTATCAGCAATCTGCCCTAAAGCCCAAATGGCGGAATTCTTTTCCCTGAAGGAATTGTCATCCGATTTGGCAAAGGCAATCAAGGAATCAACACAATTTTGCTGATACAAATCTTTTGCCTTTAAACAAGCCTGTTTAACATCTTTACGAATCTGATAAAAAGAGAAAATAACCGAGAGCACAAAAATAAGCAAACCTGCAATCAAACTAGTTTTAAAATATTTCTTCATTGTTTCAATTTATTATACCCTAATTAATATTTTGTCTCGTTTACTTTGCTTGTATATATTGCCTTTCAATCCAAATCGTTTATAATTTAACTTTAGTTAAATGGCTTGCTCAAATGTTAGGAAAAATTTTTAAAAAAATCGGTAAAAAATATAGACTGATCCTTTTATCTTTCCTGATCTTGTGGACTCTATGGTTTTTTGGCCTCGGCACCATAAGCGGTTTTTTTCTCAACAAAAGCGGTCTGGAAAAGTTTCCGGAAATTAAAAACGAAGATAAAATTTTGATTTTAGCTCCGCATATAGATGATGAAATGATAAGCAGCAGTGGAATAATTATGCAGGCAAAAACAAAAGGGGCAAGGATTAAAATCGTCTACTTAACTTGCGGTGACGAAAACCTAGGCTCGGTTATCAAAGAAGATAAAAGTCTGAAAATTAATCCCAACGATTTTATTGCCTTAGGCAAAAGAAGGATTACTGAAGGAAAAAATGCCGCCAAAATCCTAGGACTGACAGAAGAAGAACTTTTTTTTCTCGGTTATCCCGACGGCGGGCTCACACCGATGTTCAGCCACTTTTACAACTCAGCAGTGCCCTTTTCTTCCTTGGGAACGAAATTTACCTTCAATCCTTATTCTAATACCGGAAAAATTGGCCAAACTTATTTAGGAAAAAATGTTACCGCCGATCTGGAAGAGATAATTAAAGAGTTTGCCCCGACAATAATCATCGCTCCTCATATCAGGGATAAACATCCGGATCATCACGCCGCCTATCTTTTTTTAGAAAAAGCTCTGGAAAGTATCAGTTACCAAAATAGTAAAATATTTTGCTATTTAGTCCACTATCCTCTTTTCCCGTCAACTAAAAAGTTAAAAGAAAACGAGTTTCTTTACCCGCCGAAAAAACTATTCACCAAAAGTGGTTGGTTTAGTTTTGATCTGTCAGACGAACAACTGAAGAAAAAGCTTCAGGCTGTTTCTCAAAATGTCTCCCAAAAAGAATTCCCGGCTTTTTATGATTTACTCTCCAGTTTCGTTAAGAAAAACGAAATTTTTGAAGAAATTTAAAGTGGCAGCCCGAAGTTATACTTTGACTAATTGATAGTTCATTTTGCCTAAATTCAAATCTTCAGCCTTCTGAAACAAAGGTTTGATGTTCAATTTATGAAAATACAAAGAAAAATCCTTGCCTATTTTTTCATTTACCAAATCCAGTGAAGCTTTATCTATCGCCACGATATCGTCGGAAAATAAAACTCCGATATCTGGGCAAACTTTTTCACTGGAGATACTCCAACAATCACACAAAAGAGTTATATCAAAAAGGACATTTACATACCAAACCTTACTTTTTTTAAAAGTGGAAAGAACTGCCTCTGCCGCTTCTGGTAAAAGTTCACGAACACTAGCTTTTGAACAAATGGCTCTTTGCGGGCAGGCATCTATACAAGCGCCACAACCAAAACAATTTGCACTATTAATAACCGCTTTTTTGCTTTCTATTTTTATTGCTTTCTGTACTTTACAAACATTGGCGCAAATTCCACAACCGATGCATTTTTCCAAATCGACCCACGGTTTAAAACCGTGCATTTCCGCCTTGGTCTTTTTTGTGACCGCCCCCATCCCTAAATTTTTAATCGCCCCGCCAAAGCCGCTATCATTGTGTCCTTTAAAATGAGACAAAACTATCATTGCTTCCGCTTCTGCTATTTCTTTCACTACTTCAATTCCTTTTAAGTTTCTTTCTCTTTTAACAGTAAATGGAGTATCGGAAACCACAATTTCAGCGCCAACACCTTCCTTGGTATAACCATGTTTTCTCGTTATCTCTAAGTAACCCTTTACACTATCACGTGGTCCGGGATAAAGAGATGGTGAGTCAACTAAAAACGGTTTGGCCTTTTTTGTTTTTAAAACATCAACAATTAATTCTGCCCAAACAGGACGAAGATAATTTAAATTACCGTATTCTCCCATATGGAGCTTCACCGCTGTCTTACCCAAACCGGCAGGTAAATTCTCTTTCAAGAGATTTCTCAAATTACGCAAGAAATTATTTGTAATACAATAGACTTTTGCCATAAGACTCAGTATAACACAAAAACAATTTTTATTTTTTGTCCTTTAACTGTTTGGCTCTTTTTACTTTTTTTATTATCAGACCCAAAATCGTTAAGGTTATAACAAAAGCTACTAACGGCTGAATGTAAATAAAAGAATCTCTGTATGAAAAACTGGCAACATTTAAAGAATCATGGCCGCGGACTTCCAAACGATTGACGGAAACCGGCCAACTAAAACCGGTTTTGCCCATCTCAATTTCAATAAACCGGCGTGATGAGGGAAAAACATAAGCGGAAGAAAAATTTATCACCCCTTTGTAAATTGTCCTTCCTAAAACATCTTTTATTTCCGCGACACCGTAAGGAATGATGTGAATATTGCCTTCGTTTTGAAACAAAAGATTTACTTTTTGCGGGTAATGCGAAACAAACAACGCTTTCGGCCAGTCAACTTCTTTTAAAGAAAGATTAAATTTCTCGCCGCCGACTTTACGCAGAAGGATTAACGCAGAAACCGACGGGGAAATAATTGTTCCTTCCTGCTTTTTATTTTTTTCGCCAGCAATTTTGGCAATCACCGCCGCGTAATGGCCGCCGGGCGAAAGATCATCCCTATTTTTCACCGTTACCTTAATTTTCTGCTTGCCGTTTGGTTCAAGCACCAAATAATTATGCGAAAGCGACAAAAATGAAACCAATGAATATTCATAAGAGGATGAATTTGGTAAAAACTCTACCTGCGCCGTTAAATCTTTTTCCCGAAAATCAGAAATTGATAATTGTAAGTCCAGAAACTCTTCACTTTTGTTGCTAAAAGTAATCTCCAAAGTTTTTGTCTCCTCCGGTTTTGTCAAAACCATTTCCGCTACTGCGGGAGATACTTCAAGAAAAGAAGACCCTACGGAAAAAGCAAACTGTGGAGCAAAAAACAACAAAATAAAAAATAGTAAAGTAGTTTTTTTGAACATAGTTAAAAATTATTCTAATTGCTCTAATTTCTAATAAAATTCCAATGACCAATGACTATTTACCTGCCCGCAATCGCTGCGCTCAAGCGCTGCAGGCGGGAAATCCAAAAACCAAATCCAAGTTTGTTGGTTGGTAATTGGCTATTAACTCGTCATTGGGGTTTGGTTATTGGTTATTATTTAGAATAATTAGGTTAATTAGAAATTAGAAATTTTTGCAGACAACCTTTAAACCTTTTAACCTTTTAACTATTTGCCTTATTTTTTTCATCATCATTATTATCAGTCCTCTTACTCCTAATAAAACTAAAACAATAATTATTAACCCCGCCAACAATATTTTCCACGGAATTACCCAAAAAGAAACTGCAGATTCCAAAGGAATATCTCTTTTACCGTCGTCGTAAACCAAAAGCAAATGGGCAGTGTATTTTCCCAGTCGGAATTTATTTACTTTTCCCCAATCCCAAAATAAGTTCTTCTTACTATTCTTTTCATGAAAAACCGGAAAACCGTCTTCCCAGACAGAAGAAGTAAATTCCCTTTCCCCTTTCGGTAAAACATTGCCCCTCCCCTCGTTTACCGCCAAAATGCCAAGGTTTTTCTTTTGCCCCTGATCAATAAAAATATCGCCGAACGGCACCGAATGAATATTGCCGTTATTTTTTAAATTTATTGAAAATTTTACCGGCAGATATTCGTAAATTTGCTTGTCCGTGGCAAATCCTATTAACTGCAGTTCTCTTTTTGCATACGGGCTTTTTACTTCCAGCAAAAGGGTTACCGCCGGCGCCCCTGTTACCAAAGAAAGATTGCCGGAAGCGGCTCTTTCCTTAATTCTTGTCGCCGCCAAAGTGTAATAATAGCCCAAAGCCGCCGTTTCCGGAGTGGTGATCGTTATTTTTATCGCCTTGGTTTCATTCGGCTCTAAAATAAATTCTTTTTCGGAAAATGCAAGCCACTGAACAAATTCATCGTCTTCTGAAACTTTCGCCAACGCCGTTTCTTCCCCGCCCCGCGATTCCAACCGATAAATATTAAAAAACAAAAACTCGCGGAAATTATTGTTGTTTTTTATTTTCAGCTGGGCGTTGATCGTTTCTCCCGGCTCGGCCGTCAAATTTAAAAAGTTCGGAGAGATCGTTAAATTTATTCCCGCCGGCGGCTCCTCCGCCATTTCTATAACTGACAAGGTCGGTGTCGGGCTAATATCAACAGAGGTATCCTTTGCCAATAATTTAAACGGGGTAAAAAAACAAACAAAAAAGAAAATAGCAAACAAGATTTTATTTCTCTTCACAAAAACTATTCTACACGAATTGTCATTCCGAGCGTAGCCGAGGAATCCCTTTCTTGAAGTTGATTACAGATAAAGGGATTCCTCCACGCGTTCGTCCGACAAAGTCGTCCTCGCTTGGTCGGAATGACACAAAACAAAAAAATCTTACGAAGGTTAAGTCTTCTTAGAAGTTTGCCGCTCCGACAATCGTCCAAGTATCAGTATAATCAGAAGCCGCCTTTTGCGTCGCGTCTATGCTTGCCATCGCAAAAAGGGCGACTGCATCATTTGTTCCCGGTCCGGTAGAAGTGGCAATAGAAGTCAAAGTAGAGGAAAAAGTACCGCCGGTAAAAGTGCCTGAATGACCGCCGTCATATTCGGCCGCCACTGCCGGCGTTCCGCCGCCGGTGCCGTTGGTTACCTCCACATCAAGCTGATAAAAATCATTACTCACCGTAAGTTCTGTCGGCGTTCCTTCTACTGTTCCGGATGTCTCGATTACATCAGCCGTAGAGGCAGAATCCAAGGAAGTGTTGGTGCTGGCGAGCCATGCCGTCCAACCAGTGGTAGCGTTGGTATCCACATCAATATTAATCGTTGACCCAACCGTGATTGCCGAACTGCTTAAGTCGCCGAAAGCAACGGTATTGCCGTCCAAAGCAAAATTAAATGACGGCGGCACACTCGCCGTTACCGTTACCAAATCGCTGCCCGCGGTAACAATGTCCACCGCCACCCGCTTGCTGTCAATCACCGCATCTCCCGAAGTGCGGGTGGCAATCGTGTTTATATAAGTGGCGGCGGCGGCCGGATTGTCAACGCCGGCGGTAATCCAAAACCCGTAAAGCGTCGCCGCCGTTAAATCACCGCTAACAATGGTTACATTTTGCCCACTAACTGCCAACGCAGTTGTTCCCAATCCGAGCCATGCGGTGACTGCCTCGCCATTAAAAGTCGCCGGCAACCCGGCAGTACCGGAAATAATATTTGCCGGACTCCCGTCAACCGTAAACTCAGCGGCAAAAGTCAAATAAACCTGCGCTTCCGTTGCCACTGAAGCCGGTTTCGCCAAAACTAAAATATCCACATCTGTCGTTGACGCCGCCATTCGATCCAAACGCATCGCCGCTTCGGTCAAATCCGCCGCCGCTTTAACTTCTTTCCACCAATAAGAAAAACCCGCCGTCAAAACCAACAGCAGCAGCCACAAAAACTTTTTCCCCTTTTTCCTCAATATTTCTCTAATCATTCTTAAATCATAAATCATACTTAATAATTCATACTTCATTAAACCATCTTTGAAAATTTTTTGTCAAGTGCCAAAATTACTGCTAAGATGAATCTGAATAAATTTCTAATTAACCTAATTAGTCTAATTATTCTAAATAATAACCAATTACCAACCAACAAACTTGTATTTGGTTTTTGGATTTCCCGCCTGCAGCGCTTGAGCGCAGCGATTGCGGGCAGGTAATTAGTCATTGGTTATTGGGATTTTTATTAGAAATTAGGTCAATTAGACTAATTAGAATAATTTTTTCAAATATGTTCAAAAAAACTTTTTCCATCTTTTTTGTATTTTACCTGCCCGCAATACTTCGCATAGCGATGCAGGCGGGTATCTTATTTCTTATATCTTATATCCCTATTTTTGCTCTTGAACATCAAGACACCGTTAATGTAGTTGCCACCATCCCCGCCAAACCTTCTGATGTTGACTTTACTTTTTCCGCCAATCCAGATAGTACTGATTTAATCACCAACGGCGAGACCGTCACTTTTCAAATCAAATATCGCTCCAATTTAGACAGCGCCCAACCTTTGGTCGTTTCCACTGACTGGGAAGACGGGGTAATTGAAGGTACCGGCAACTCTTTGGCAGTTTGGGACTATGTTCTCAATTCTGCCACCAACGGCGAAAACAATACCGCGCCGGTTATTGATTTGCAAAATAAAACGATCACTTGGTCCATCGCCGCTTTAACGCCCTCGGAAGATTTATCCACAGTCTCTTTCCAGTTGCAAATTAAATCGGATTTGGCCACCGTCGAAAAAGTTACCACCGCCGTCAACGCCCAAGCAAAAATGTTCGGTGATATATTGCATACGGAAACAATCAGTCACACCGCCAAAAAAACCATCGTTCCTACACCAACGCCAACAAACACTCCCACCCCGACTAACACACCGACACCAACAATTACGCCAACACCAACAGTAGTTTCCATCGGCCCGACCGCCACTTCCGCACCAGGAGCAACTTCTACGCCGACGCCAACGCCAACACCGACAACGGGGGTACCGACTAGTACCCTGCCGCCAAAATTCTTAACCGTAAAAATTAAAAAAATCACCGCTACCGAAGTGGTGTTTGAATTTACTACCGACCGTGTTACAGAGTTTTCCGCGGCCTATGGACTTTTACAAAATAATTTAAATTTAAAAATTGTTGACTTGGAGAAAAAGTCCCGTCATCTTTTAACTATCCCTAATCTCTTCCCAAAAACAAGGTATTATTTGAAAATAATTATTACCGATAATTTTGGCAAAACCGCCACCTCCGATCTTTTTACTTTTGAGACCGTGGCGGCAGAAGAAATTATTACTATTGACAAAGAACAAATTCAAATTTCTACCAATGATTTGCTTTTATCAAACCCAGAAAGTGAAAATATCATCATTCCTTTCGGAGAACCCTTAGGCATTATTTTTAAAATAAATACGGAAGCAATAAAACCTCTGGAGATTACCGCTCGTTTTGTCAATTTTAAAGTTTTGGGTTTAAGCAATTTTTTACCTTTGCCTTTGGCCGAAGAAACAAAAATGACGGAAATTTCCCCCGGCGTCTTTTCCGGAAAACTCATCGCTCCAGATATTGCCGGTGTTTATAACCTGGAACTTTATATCAAAACCGCCAGCGGCGTGATTACCAGCGAAACCGTCCCTTGGCAAATTTACATTTCTCCCCCATTGCAAATCCTTAATAAAAAAAAGGCAAAACCAATTGAAGGCGCGCTTGTTCAAGTTTTTCACTATGAAGAGACCTTGCGCGATTACAAACTTTTAGGAGCGGCCGTGCCTATTCACAAATATACCGATGTCAACGGTTATCTTTTAACTGCTTTACCCGCAGGGAATTATTTAATCGAGGCAAGCGCCGTAGGTTTTAAATCAGAAAAAATAAATTTTGAGTTGGGAACTGGACAAATAACTTATCCAAAGATTTTTCTTGAACAGCAATTCAACTTAGCCGACACTATTCGATTTTACGAAGAAACTACCGCCGATAGTTTAGTACTAATCAAATATTTTATTCAGGAATTTTTTACTTCAACTCGGAGAATTAAATTAGCCATCGCTTCTGTCATTTTTGCCAACATTCTTTGGTTTATCCTTCTGCTGTTTGAATTTAAGAGAAAAAAGGGTCTCTTTTTTCTGATCGCCAGATTTTTATTTCTTTCCCTTGCCAATTTTTCTCTGGTAGTTTCTTATCTTCTTATCATCGGCTTTTTCTTGTGCCTTAAGATCGTTCTTCTCCGGTATTTGATTTTCTTCACTCTTTCGGCGACTGCCCTTAAAATCTTTTATTCAACCAAGGTCTATAAGGTTTATAAAGAATAGTAGAGACGCGATTAATCGCGTCTCTACCTCACTCCACTACTACCAAAATCTCTTTCCGCGATTTAATTCATTCCGTAACCACTCGGATTGGCATGCGTTTCCCAAAAATGCTCGTTGGCTACTGTTCCTTGGGAAAAGATTACCTCAAATTGTCCCCAGATAGGATATCCCCCTTCTCGCCAATACTGACTTGCTTCAAGTTCCGGTCCAACCCAAATGATTTTGTAATGCCATATCTCGCCGCTTCCTCCTGCCTTGCCGTTCCACTCGTTGTCCTCCCACGCCTCCGGGCCCCAAGCACCACCGTGAAATCTTGCCTCGTTCCAACCTTTTGACCACTTCATCACCAAACGATCGTTAGCATAAGTTGGGTCACCCCAAACTTTCCCGTCTGAAATTCTGTCTATACCATCGGCTTTACCGGTAAAAATCATCGCATTATAATTATAACCATATTCATCAAAACCAGTGGTTTTTGCTCCTAAAACCGAACCTTTCAAAGTTACTGTCAGCAAAAGCCCCACTACTACACCAACCAAAAAAAACAGCATACAGGGAAGATACTTACCGCATTGGCATTTTTGTCCATTCTTTTTCACCATATTTTTTTTCACTTCCTTTCATTTTTTTAAAAACTATCTTGTTAAAAGATACCAAAAATAATTTTCCTTTGTCAAGAAATGCTAAAATTAATTTATGAAACAAAAAGAAGTTAAACTCCTGACCAAAATTGAAAAAACCATTGACACCAAAATCCAGCAATCCCAACCCTAAACACACCGAAAATAACCTTTTCTCTTTCTGTTTATTTAAGCCACTGGACATAAAGGCAACCGGTTGCCTCTCTTTTTTCTTTATCCCAACCGGAAGTACTGCATTTTTTCATCCGTTTACCGTTAGCGGTGGTAAACAAAACCAGCGGTTCCCCGCAAGTCGGACATTTTTCGTCAAGCGGTTCCGTAGTGCCGTTAATCCATTCTATATAATCGCAGCCAGTTGCCTCTCTTTTTTCTTTATCCCAACTTGAAGTGCTGCATTTTTTCATTTTCTTGCCGAAACGGGTAACCGCTAAAACCAACGGCGCCCCGCATTTGGGACATTTTTCATCCAAGGTTTGCGGCTCCGGCACAATCCACTTAACAAAATCACAGCCTTCATTGCTACGAGTTTCCGGATTCCATTTTCCGCCGGTGCATCTTTGCAACTGCTTACCGGATTGAGTCGTTATTATCTCCCCAAGCGGTTTCCCGCATTTTGGGCAAACTTCACTTTTTTCTTCTTTTTCCATCAATAAGATTTAAAACTCTTTTTACGAAAAAGTAAAGACCATTTTTATGATAATGCAAATAAAGTATAATGCAAATTAATGAACAAAGCGTCAACCGCTTGGGAAAAATCCGGGAGTTGGTATCACAAAATCGTCGGTGAAAAAGGCCATTTTTTTCATCAGACAGTGGTCATCCCAAAATCACTGAAACTTTTAAATCTCAAAAATGACTCTTCTCTTTTGGATATTGCCTGCGGCCAAGGAGTAATCGCCGGCTACTTACCCAAAACCGTTTATTACTTGGGAATTGACGCTTCGGAAAGTCTGATCCGATACGCCCAAACGCGGGACAAAAACCGCAATCATCACTATACCGTTGCCGACGTAACTAAAAATATTAATTTTCCCGAAAAAGATTTCACTCATGCGGCGATTATTTTAGCTTTACAAAACATCAGTGAACCGGAGAAAGCGATCAATTTCGCTTCAAGGCATTTAAAAGCCAACGGTAAATTATTAATTATTTTAAATCACCCAAGTTTCCGCATCCCTCGGCAGTCAAGTTGGGAAATCGATAATCAAAATAAACTGCAATACCGAAAAGTGAACCGTTATTTGTCGCCCTTAAAAATTCCCCTAACCGTTCAAAGGGATAAAATCGGCTCGCCTATCATCTGGTCTTTTCACCATCCGCTTTCCGATTACAGCCGCTATCTTTTTGAAAACGGATTTTTAATTGAAAAAATTGAAGAGTGGATCTCGCCTAAAACCAGTGTCGGCAAAGCCGCCAAACAGGAAAACCATGCCAGAGGCGAATTTCCTCTTTTTATGGCAGTCCTAGCCGTCAAGAAGTGATTTCTGCTTTTCTTCTCCGTCTTCCAACTGCAACGATTTTATTTGTGGCAGAGCCACCCCCATAATACTTTGCAGATCCCCATACATTCCATGAGTTTGATCAATTACTTTGCGGATACTTTTTTCCTGCCTCGCCCATTTGGCGGCAAACAATCGTTTTTCCTTTTCAATATCCTCCTGAAGCAAAGTAAATGCTTCCACAATCGCTTCTATTCTTTGTTTAAATTCAATACTGGAAAGATAACCGTAGAGCACTTCCATTTTTTCGCTTTTCCCCACCGAAGCCGCTTTTGCCAAAAAAACATCTCTTAAATTCAATCTTAACGCCGTTGCCAATCCTACAATATACCGCCTTTCTGTCACCCAAAGATCGTTGTATTTGTAGGCGCTAAAATTCTTCACTTCCGACGGCAAAACTACGGAAACTAAAACGGCAGCGTTAGCTTTTAAAGTTCTTTGATCATCTTTTAATTTTGTCACCCAACCCTCGGTCCAATTCTTCGTATTTTTCATTTCCCAAACAATCGAACCGTAAACTTTACCGTCGGCACCGCGGACAATTTGGATAATATCGGCGCCCCGAATCCCTTTTGCCACCGGCTTTATATCATCGCCCGGAAAAGAGTTTTTCAAAGTATTTTCCAGCTCCAACTCTAAAACCTCGCCCTGTGTTTGCTGCGATCCCTGTTGCATCTTTCGTTTCATTTCCTCCATTTGCTTTAAGGCGTCATTTAGTTTTTTATCCTTTTCCTCATCTTTAAGGTGATGTTCTTCCTCAACTCTTGCCTTCGTTTCCTCACGGATTTTTTCCTCTTCCCGCAAAAGTTTTTTCTGCGCCTCCATCTCCGCTTCTTCTTTCTCTCTTCTTAATTGGCGCAAAAGCTGGGTCATTTCCGTTAATTGTTTTTGCAGTGCCAAACTTCTTTTCTTCTCTTCCTCGGCATCTTCTTTAGCTGTTTTTATTGCCAGTTCAAATTGTTCCTTTATTCTTTTTTCCGCGGAGAGAAATGCCTTTTTTTCCGCTTCTGCCAAATCGACCAAATGTTTTCTTTTTTCCGCGGCCAAAACCTCACTTTCCACCTGCTTTTTTAAAGCCGCAGTAATCTCTACCGCCGTGCCGCATTTCGGACAGATAATCGTATTGTTCATTTCAAAATTTGATAATTTGTTTTAAAAAATCCGTAACGACCAAATCGTAAATTTTCTTTAAAATTGTTTCTTTCGCCGGCAGATTATTTTTAAAAAAGCGGATATTAATCCAATCATAAACTAAGCAAAAAACCGCCAACAAAACTAAAGAACCCACCACCACTGCCAAAATAATCCAAACAACCCTCATCATTTTTCTACTATTAGTATAAACTAAAATCCTAATTATTAAAAATTTTTGTCTTGAACAAAAAACTCCAAACCCATTTTACCGGCGTCCTTCATCATCTTTATATTAACCCGATTGAACGGTGCAACCTTGCTTGCAAAATCTGCTACACCAAAAAATCTTCCTTTGTTTTGAAAGAAAAAGAAATTACCGATTTCATCAACCGCTATGACAAAATTCACAAGGTAAAAATCATCACTTTTTGCGGCGGCGAGGTTTTCTTACTCCCTTACTTTCCGAAATTAGTTAATAAATTAACCGAGCGGGATATTTACACTCAAATCATCACCAATGGCACGATAGATAGATTGAGTGAATTTTCAAATCGCAGTTTTATTAATTTAATCGTCTCTCTTGACGGTCTGCAACACTATCATGATTCAAACCGCGGCAAGGGTAATTTTCAAAAGGTCATTAAGTTTTTGAAGAAGGTGCAAAAAATGGGCCTTCATACTGAAATATTCTCTATTGTTACCAAAGAAAATTTTCGCAAAATAAGCGCTTTTGAAAACTATCTCAAAAACCATTTTGCTGATATTCCGATAACTTACCATCCCCGCAAACCGCCTTCATATTTACTCAATCATCCCGTTTCTAATATTTTTGGTGAGCTAAAAAATTTCGGTTTCCCGACAAAAACACAATTAACCAAACTTTTGCAAACTAAGAAAGTTTTTCCGCCGAGAAACTTAGGTTGCTGGCAAATAGCGCTTTTTAGCGATGGAAAAGTTTACGGCTGCTGCGAAGGCACGACTCCGATCGGCAACATCAACGACCCGATTGAAAACCTCGTTAATGAACTGCAAAAAAGGCTTATTTTATGGAGCAAAACAAAAAAATCAAAATCCTGCCTCGGCTGCAGCCAGCCGGATTTTGTCTGCGGATTAAACCTAATTTCCTATTCGTTTAGCCAATTTTTTAACAATAAGCCTTATTAATTTTTTGGCTTCTCTTTCGTTTTCTTTAATTGTTAAATTCCAGTCCAACCCCGGCCCGGTATTGGCTTCAAGAAGATAAATATTGCCGTTATTGCTGATAATAAAATCTAAGGCAAACAGAGATGCTTTAGTATTTATAATCTTAGCAATACAATTGGAAACTGCCACCACTGCTGAGGGGACATCTTTTTTTGGTATATATTTAAGCAGTCCGCCCTGATGTTCATTGCATCTGAAATCACCGTTTTGGGCCATTCTTATGTATGTTTGGACAATCTTTTCTTCAAAATAGATCAGCCTGATATCAGTGGCAACCAAAACATTTTGATAGCTATAGCCTTGATCAAATTTAGTAAACGGCTGAGCAATAAACGATATCCGCTTGTGCTTCTTCATCAACCGGATCATCCTTTTCGTTTGAAAGTCTTTAAATTTGTATACATTCCTGCCGCCGGAACCAAACCGGTCTTTCATAATAATTTCTTTAGAGAAGTCATCCTTGTGCGGGTGTCCGGCTATTTTCGCTCTTAGCAGATCGCGCATTTTGTTGACACTTTTTTTGGTGTCATCCGTTAGAGATACTGTAGGAATGGAAAATCTACGAAGTTTGTTGTAAGTTTCCTGTTTATCAAAGCAAAGATTAAACAAACTGGAATTGTTAAAAGGTTTAACTTCTTCAGAAGAAAAAAGTAAATTTCGGCTGATCCTAATCCTCTTACAGGTCGGAGAAAATTTATCAAAAATCAATTTAGAGAAACCCGTTTTTCTTTCTTTTATCCAATTTCTATTTTCGAAAAGCCAATAGCTTTGGCATTTGCCTGCTCCTATAATATCAATGGATGTTGTAAAAGCAGCTTTTAAATTGTTTCTCCGGCAGATTTCCAAAAAGTAACCATAAACACTGTTGTAGCTTTCACTGTTGGATCCTTTAGTAAACGGCATAATTGAATTTTTTGAATAAGAATTGGCACTGGCGGCGAGTTTGTCTGAGTAAACAATCAAGACATCAAAAATGGTAGTTTTCTTCATAAACAATTATTTAATACTAAATTATATTCTATATTATACACTTCCTTAGGGAAATTTGTAGAGTTAGTCTTATCTAAACGAAGATGGCGCTGAAAAATGGTCTGACTACTAATTGAAAAATCAGACTAAAGGAAAAAAGGTTAAAAAAAAGCGCTTCGTAAATTCTCACATCCTAAGCAACATCCTACCCCCATCCTTAAAATATTAATACTAATCATCTCAGACTGGTAATGATTCGTACTTCTGCACACAGCCACACTTAAAACATCGCCACTTGCGGGATGAGCCATAGTGTATGGCCTCTTCCAACTCTTGAATGGCTTCTTTCTCCTTCGCGGGTTGTTCATCATCCAAGGGTAAGGACTCTTCCAAGGGACCAATTATATCCGGATATGAGCCGGAAGTAGGAATACCTCCCATCCAACCACCAACTCTAAGCATAACATCTTCGGGTTTGGTCATGATTGCATCCACACCCAACATGTACTTGCGATTGCAACCCTTACATAGAAGCAGTATCGTCACTCTTCCGGTTTTTGCTACTTTGTAGCAACGAATGCACAATCCGCCCGTGTGGTTGGCGGTTGTTTGTATAATCGGCTGTCTGCACTTACTGCAAGTCATTGCTGTACTGACATTGATTTTTTTCTCTTCTGCTTCGTCAAATAATTTGGAGTATATACTCATCTTGTATTCCTCTATATATGCATCAATTTAACTTTTTACAACTCTAAATGATTAACCCAAAGGCTTGATTGTATGTGTTTAAGGGACAAGCAATCAAGCCTTATATTCCATCAAGTATTTCATTGCAGGATCCAGCCAACCGTTCTCGAGAACCGGCGGGGATGCCTTGGCGATGGTGGCAATAACTTGCCCTCTCTGGACAATGTAGCACCCCTCTGTTTTGAAACCTGCCGTACGCAGACCGCTGGCAACAGATCCTGCCGCTTTCAGGTCACTGGGCGCAATCGGCGCCACTGCCAAACAAAATCCACGGTCAATAAAAATACTCCCGACGCGATGAAGAAATAATGATTCAGCTATCCGGGTGTTCATGGCTGAACCGCAAGCTAAAACTACGGGGTGTGTAGCACTCGCTTCAATCACCTGCTCCCACTGTCCAAAGATATAACACGGTAATGATCGGTACTGGTATTCACCCTTTTTTGGCGGATTTTGAGTGGAAGCCATATCAGAACTTGAAAGCCACGCAGTAATTTTGGCAAGATGCTCGGTGATTGATATATACCAGGACATTTTAATGCGTTCGACGGGTTGTCCTTTATCCCAGATTGCGCAACCCGTGAAAAGGATGTCGTATTTCCGAAGCTCCTCACCGAGGGCTCCTTTTTTCTCCAATTTGATAAAGTACACCACCGCATTTCGTGTTGCCACCGCTTGCAAGAACGCGGGGCTGGCGTTTTTGACCAATAACAGCGGGTTGTAATACTCGCCAATGAAGGCGAGAACCGGCCGCTTTTGACTAGCCGCTTCTATGGTATCAAGTTTATCCGCGTGCAAGCCGAAAACCATGTTGTCAATCGCGCGTATCGTCGCCGCGGTCCCCAGAGCCTTGGCGATCGTTTCTGAGCAAGAAGTCGTTACGCATACAATCTTACCGTCGTGAAATGCGATCCATTTACCGTTGGTCTTCATGTCATTCGGCAGTAGACTGCCGACTTTTTGATAGTGTGTCGGATAACTCTGAGCAAGGTTGCACCAATAAACGGCAACATCGTTCTGAAGGATCTGTTGGGCAGATGCAAGAACTTGGTTTGTCACAGCCTCAAGCAGTTCCTGTCCTTCAGTCATCTCCGTTGATGCAAGGGGTTGTATATAAACCCCCAAAAGCACGAGACGGTGGTTCGATTCTAAGAGTGGTTTTGACAAAAAAGCCGGCTCTGCGCTTATCTTGACATGACTGCCGTTTTCCGTGTCAACCTCAACATTCAATGGCTCCGCACGGTATGCGTCGTATAGCGCTTGCTCCATACTGTTCACAAACCGTAGGAGAACCCACCCCGGGTAAACCACCCATACGGCCAAAAAGATAACATTGCCAAGCAGCAGCCACTTCAACAACCACCCGATATGGCTACCAGTCGACTTAACGCCGCTACTTTTGGCAGACTTGGCGTTCACTGCATCGGCGAGCCAAGCGGCCATAAAGGCTGACCTGAGTCCGAGGGTGGCAATGTCAATAAGGTTTGACATCGTGTTCACCAGCCACCTAACGAGAAAACCATGCGAAGGTCCCGGGCGATCCGCAAACCGTCTCGCCCGCTTGACCAAGTCAACTTCCTCAAACCGATCCCATGACGAAGCAAACACGATAGGACCGAGAGGAATAGGTGGCAGCACCAGCGGAAACACAAGCATTATCCATGACACCAAAGGTATCCGCAACGCAGAATAACGTGATTTGATCCGAAGCACTTCATCCATAATTATGACTAGCCTGCAACCTCTTGTAGGCTGACCTTACCCTTAAATGAGTTCTGTTGAAAAAATGATTTTTCACTTTCATTTTAACACATCTCTTTTATCTTTGATGCCTTTTGATACTATTCTACTCTCATCGGTGGAAAGTTAACAGGATGAAATGTGAAAAAACCTGAGAATCAAGGTTCAAAAACCTTATCGTAGCAATGAGGTGATTTTAAAATCTTATAAAGATACTACCCTTATAACATTTGACAAGGTGTACTATAATATGACTATGAAGGAATCATTAATGCTGGATATTCCATCTGATCAAGTTGTTTCTGAAACAACAGATAAAGGTCCTCACCAAATTATTCTTCCTGTATTAAGTTTAGAAACTCTAGTTGGTCCTTCCGTTCGCAGGCAAGCGCAAATACCGGATTTTACCGCTTCGCTTCGGCAAATGCTCGATACACCGGAAAGCGGTAAGACCTCTGTGCCTCAAAAAAAATCTGTTCTTCTTTCTTACAAACCGCAACAAATTTTACCTTCAAAACCTCTCGTAGAAGCTCGGCGGGCAAGGCGACGCGCGCGCCGACCGATACTAAAAGCAAATGGCGATCGTGTCTCCCGAGGAAGAGGCCGTTAATTGCCGCCTCTGCATCTCTAAATTTCTTAATTTCTAAATTTCCCTATTTCCCCTATTTGCTCTAAAATATATTCATTATTCTTAAATTCATAATTCATACTTTTTAATTCATACTTTCTTTTTTATGCTCATTGACGAAGTTTCAAAAATTACTGTCAAATCTGGAAACGGCGGCAACGGCCGGGTGTCTTTTTACAAATACCGAAGAGGTCCGGACGGCGGCACCGGGGGCAAAGGCGGCGATGTTTATTTCGCCGCGGTGAACGACATTACCGCCTTAAACAAATTTTCCATCAAAAAAAAGTTCCACGCTGAAAACGGCGAAAACGGCAAAGCCAATCAGGCAAAAGGAAGGGGCGGTAAAGATTTGACGATTGCTTTTCCCATCGGCACATTTTTAACGGATTTGGAAACCGGCGAAGAAACAGAAATAAAAACGGCTAACGATAACTTCTTAGTTTGCCGCGGCGGTCGCGCTGGCAAAGGCAACTACGAACTGCGCTCCTCTACTAATACCACCCCGAAATTCGCTCAGGAAGGGGAAATTGGAGAAAAACGCGAATTTAAAGTCGTTTTAAAACTGATCGCCAATTTTGGTTTTATTGGCTTGCCAAACGCCGGTAAAAGCAGTCTTTTAAACGAGCTCACCGCCGCCCATGCCAAAGTCGCTCACTATCCATTCACTACTCTTGAGCCAAATCTTGGTACTTTGGAAAATGGTAAAGTTATCGCCGATCTCCCCGGTCTCATTGAAGGGGCATCAGGTGGAAAAGGCTTGGGGGTGAGATTCCTCAAGCATATTGAAAAAGTGAAAGTAATTCTTCATTGCCTTTCCCTGGAATCGGAAAATCCGGAAAAAGATTATCTTGTTATCAGAAAAGAGTTAGGTGAATACAACAAAAAACTTTTGCGCAAAAAAGAAATCATCCTTTTAACCAAATCGGATTTAATAGATGAAAGGGAGAAAATGAAAAAAAAGAAAAAATTAGCCAAATTCAAAAAACCAATCCTCTTCGTTTCCGTCTACAATTTTGACGAAATTGAAAGTTTAAAAAAATTACTTTTAATAAAATGAAATTTTTTAATTGCTTCACACCTTCAAGGTGTCAACCTATGTACACCTTGAAGGTGAACTTAAAATGAAATTAAATTATTTCAAAAATCTGCCGCCAAAAATCAAAAGATTTTTTTTCGTTTTCTGCTTCCTTTACTTTATCTGGTACTTTAATTTTTTTTGGCTGATCCAAAATGTCTATTTTCTTAACCACGGTATTAATTTTACTCAACTTTCACTTATTCTTGCTGTTTGGAGCCTGACCATATTGCTTTTTGAAATCCCGAGCGGATCATTGGCTGATAAGTTCGGGCGAAAATCCATCATTGTTTTTGGAAAATTCAGTTTCCTCCTCGCCATTCTTTTTGCCGTTTTTATCCCTTCTTTCCTAGGTTTTATTTTCTGTGTTATCGCTATGGGTATCCACGAAGCTTCTATTTCCGGTGCCCAAGAAGCCCTTTTGTATGATAATCTAAAAGACGTTAAACTTGAAAATTCTTACGGGAAACTTCTTGCGGTTGCAACTACTTGCCGTGAAATCGGGCTCGGTTCAGGTGCCTTAATCGCCGGTTTTATTACCCAAATAAGTCTCCGTTATAACTTAACGGGGTCAATCATCATCGCCATTTTGGGTTTTGTTGCCTCGTTTTTTCTTTTTGAAAGTAAAACCAGACAACTTTCTCAAGAAACAAAACTCTTAATTTATGCAAAAGAATCAATTAAAAAAATTAAAAACAACATTAATCTTAAAAAACTTCTTTTCTTTAATTTAACCGTTATGGTCGCCTATCCGGTAATAAGCGAATATTTTGTTGTCAGTTTAAAAACCCTAAACGCTCCGTATTCTCTTATTGGTATTATTGCCGTCGCCGAATCTCTTTTTTTCTCGGTAGGTTCTTTCATCTCGCAAAAATTTAATTTTACCAAGACAAAAAATGCTTATCTTTGGCTTTCTATCCTTATGTCATTTTTCTTCATTTTAATTTCTACCGGAAAAATATTGATAGTGATCATTGGCTTTTTGATTTTGAGAACAATTAAAGCAACTGCGGAAATAGTTTCTTCCAATGATTGGCAAAAAGAAGTCGAAAGCAAAGAACGGGCAACGACTATTTCTGTTAATTCCTTTGCCAAAAATGGTAATTACATTATCTTTTCAATTTTGTTTGGCTATCTTGCCGACAAAGTCGGTCTATTTAAAAGTTTTTTAATGCCTGCGCTTTTATCACTATTTTTTCTTATTTTCCCTCTTTTTGCCCGCAAACTTGAAAAGGACAAATTATGAAACTTTCCATTATTGTTAAACCAAACTCAAGGCAAAATCTGGTAACTAAAAATGCTAATGATTCTTATACTGTGAAACTGACCGCGCTGGCAAAAGAAGGTAAAGCCAATAAACTGTTAATCAAACTTTTAAGCGCCCATTTTAAAGTTTCAAAATCAAAGATTCTCATTCTCTCCGGAGAAAAATCAAAAAGAAAAATCGTAGAGATTATCTAAAAAATTTCCTTCAAATCCTCTAAATTTTTAATTACTTTCCAAGCGCTATTTTCTAACCTTGAACCTTTGAAAGTTACTCCATGTCCGGTTTCTTCAAAAAGAAGCCTGTCGTTATCACCATCGCCAATACACGCGCATTCCTTTAAACTAATCCCTAATTTCCGGCAGAAGCTTTGAAGGTGGTGAACTTTAACTAATTCATCATCACCAATAACGATAATGTCTTTTAAATAATCCTTTTTATCAAAAATAAAGATATTATTCGCTTCGTAATAATTGATTTCTAATTCACCGGCTACTTTTTCCACTAACAAATTCATCGCGCCGGATATTAAAGCAACTTCATACCCCTTATTTTTGAAGTATTCGATAACTTCTTTCGCTCCTTCTTTATAAGAATACCTACAAATTACACGGTAAATATCACCATAAAAAGATTTCCCCCGCTTTTTATAAATTTGGCACAGAATTTTTGTCCATAAACGATAGGAAATTACTTTTTCTTCAAATAAATGCAGGAGAAAATCGTCTTCTTCTTTTGTCATGCCCATCGCCAAATTCAAATCAAGCCACGTATTTTCTTCAATTAAAGTTTTGTTTAAATCAAAACAAACCAATTTAATTTTCCCTTCCCCCATTTGTTCAATTTTAACACACTATTTTTCTCTGTTCTTTCACACCTTCAAGGTGTGCATATACTTACACCTTGAAGGTGAACTGCTCTAAAATCTTTTTTACTTCTCCCATATTTTTCGCCTTAAAGATTTCTAATTTCAGTTTTTTGCATCCGGTAAAGCCTTTTAAATAAGCCGCAAAATGCTTAAAACCAATCCTCAAATAATCTTTACCGTAAAAATCGCAGATTAACTGGCCGTGTTTTAGTAAAGTTTTAAAAACTTCTTTTTGTGTCGGTTGGTAACTCTCACAAAATATCCACGGGTTACCGATCGCCGTCCGACCGATTAAAACACCGTCTAATCCATATTGCATGCATTTTTCTTTTGCTTCAGAAAGAGATTTTATTCCTCCATTGCCCAAACAAATGATATTTTTCTTTTTGATAATTTCCGCGCCCTCGCTGACTTTTCCCCAATCAACCACTCCCGCTAACCCTTCTCTCAAAAACCGACCATGAATCGTTACTTCCGCAATCGGAAACTGCGCTAAAAACTTGAACCACTCTTTGTTATCTTCCGCAATTCTTGTTTTTACTGACAAAGGAATTTCTTTACCAATTTCTTTTATAGCGTTAAGACAAGCCCTAATTATTTTTTCCGCCAAACCATATTTACCAATCAGCGCTCCGCCGCCGCCGGATTTCATCACTTTTTTTGCAGGACAGCCGAAGTTAATATCAATGCCGGAATGACCAAACTCGGCAATTTTCAAAATCGCTTCGTAAAAAGAATCCGGATTTTTACCATAAAGTTGAACAACAATCGGCCTTTCATTTTCAGAAAAAGTTAATCTTTTACTGAAAGTTTTCGCGTTTCTTAAAAATCCGTCGACATTAACAAACTCTGTATAAATAACATCCGGTTGGGCGACAGCAGTTTGTATCTGCCTCATCGGCGCGTCCGTCACTCCATCCATCGGCGCCAACCCGATTATCGGTTTTTTTAAGTCTTGCCAAAAGTTCATTAGTATCTTTAATTTCTAATTTTTCCTTTTTCTTTCTATAAGCTCTGCCCTCTAAAAGCTACCCGTGAACCAGAACGAAGTTCGGTTCAGGGTAGCCCCGCACCGAGCTATGCTTTGGTGCTGGGGCTATTCTTCGTTTGTAATCTCCAAAAATGCCGATACAAACTGCCTTTTTTTGCCGATAGTTCACGATGGGAACCAATTTCTATAACTTGCCCTTTTTTCATCACCGCGATTTTTTCCGCATTAATAATTGTTGATAAACGGTGGGCAATTATTAAAGTCGTTTTATTTTTTGCCGCTTTCCAAAAAGCCTCTTGAATTTTCTTTTCCGAGTCCGAATCAAGCTGCGAGGTCGCCTCGTCAAAAATAATAATCTCCGGATCCGACAGAATCATCCGCGCAATCGCCATTCTTTGTTTTTGCCCGCCAGAAAGTTTCAAACCCCTTTCTCCAACAACCGTTTCATATTTTTTTGGTAAAGTTTCTATAAAATCGTGCAGATTCGCCAATTTCGCCGCGGCGACAATTTCCTGTTTAGTTGCTTTACCAATACCGTAGGCAATGTTGTAACCAACGGTGTCATTAAATAAAATCGGTTCCTGAGGAACGATGCCGATAAAAGATCGCAACCGGCTTTTCGTCAGATTTTTAATATCAATACCGTCCAATAAAATTTTTCCCTTTTGCGGATCATAAAACCGCATCAACAGTTTAACGACCGTTGTTTTGCCGACGCCAGAGTGGCCGACAAACGCCCAAGACTGGCCGGCGCGGATTTTCAAATTCAAATTTTTTACCGCCGGATTTTTGGTTTCCGGATAATAAAAAGTCACATTTTTAAACTCTATGTCGCCCGCTACACTTTTCCTGTTCATCGGTACAATCGGATCCTTTACTTGCACTTCTTCGTCAAAAACGGAAAAATACTTCACCATATCAGTCTGATGTTTTATCAAATTCCGCAAATCATAAACCATTTCAAAAAAACGGGGGTAAAAACTGCTGATAAAACCAACGACCATCAAATATTCCGCCGGCGATATTTTAAAACCGGAAACGCGGCTGAGGCAAACCAAAAGAATTAAAAACAAGCCTAAGTTGCCGATTATGCCCACGACAAAATCAATAATTTTAAACGAAAGAAAATATTTTGAAAGTTTTTCGCTCCAGATTTTAAAACTTTCCTTTAGTCGTTTTTGTTCCCAATTTTCGCGGGCGAAAAGCTTGACCGTTTCAAAATTGATTAAATTGTCAACAATGATTTCGGAAATTTTATCCTCCGCGTCATTAGCTTCTTTACGCGCGCTGATGTTCTGTTTAATCAAAAATTTCGCCGCCAAAAGATTGGCGGCAAAAGAAGCGATCATCAGCAATCCTATCTGCCAGTTTATTTTAGAGAAAAAAAACAAAATGACGGCAAAACCGACCGCCGTCCTTAAAAACTGGATGTTAACGACATAATTGGTGTCAAAAAACGCGTTGTCCCCTCTTTTTATCGCGCTGATTAAAGAACCGGTGCTTTTTTTAAGGTGATAGGCAAAATCCAAATCCTGAATTTTCTTAAAAACCGCCATCCGCGCATCCGCCGCCGCAGGAACAATTACTCGGTCGCTTAGAAAAAACGACAAATTATGCAGCAAAAGCTCGGCGATGCGCACTGAAACATAAGTTACCAAAACTTTGAATAAAAGCTGCTCATTTCCTTTTGTGATCGCGTCAATAAAAAGTTTGTAAAAATAAGGCTGGACACTTTCGGCGACGGCAAAACAAATCATCGCCAAGGCAAAAACTAAAAACCGCCACTTGTAGCGGAATATAAACCGGTAATAGTGTTTGAAAATTTTCCGCATTTTCCTCCTAAAAATGTATTTTCATTCTATCACACTTAGTTTTTCTCAGTTTTTTTTCAGGTTGCGGTATAATTGTATTGGTATGAAAATTTTAGTCGTTGAAGACGAACACAAAATTGCCAACGCCATTAAAAAGGGGTTGGAGCAGGAGTCTTATGCCGTTGATGTCGTTTACAACGGCGACGAAGGCTATGATTTCGCGGCCTGTGAAAAGTATGATGTCATCATTTTAGATTTGATGCTCCCGAAAATGGACGGCTTGGAAATCTGTAGAAAACTACGGGAGGAGGGCAACCATACCCCGATTTTAATTCTCACCGCCAAAGGCGAATTAAACGATAAAGTTGCCGGTTTAAACTGCGGCGCCGACGATTATTTAGTTAAACCTTTTGCTTTTGCCGAGCTTTTGGCAAGAATAAGGGCTTTGGCCCGAAGGCCGAAAAATAGCCTGGATACCGTGTTGACATTAGAAGATTTAAGTTTAAATAGTTTAACTTTTGAAGTAAAAAGAGGCACGAAGGTAATAACTTTATCAAAAAAAGAATTCGCTCTGCTTGAATTTCTTTTAAAACACAAAAATAAAATTTTAACCAAAGACCAGATTATTAACAGTGTTTGGGACTATGACGCCGATATTTTGGAAAATACCGTTGAAGTCTACATCGGCTATTTACGCAACAAAATTGACCGCCCTTTCCCGAAAAAGCCAGTGCTTATTAAAACTGTAAGGGGGTTTGGCTATAAAATCAGCGATGTTTAAAAAAGCAAGATTGAGACTAACCGGTTTCTATTTACTAATCATCATGTTGATCAGCCTTTTTTTCAGCGCCGTTGTTTACCGCATCACCGCCGGGGAGATAAACCGTAATTTAGAAAGAATGGAACTGCGGTTTGAGGAGGAAAACTTTGACTTTTTCCCGCCGCCGCAAATGGAAAGATTTTTCCAAAGATTGCAGCCGCATTTTGTTGAAGATTTAGAAAATGCCAAAAAAAGAATCATTCTGAACTTATTTGTTTTGAATGGAATTATCTTTGCCGCTTCCGCCGCCGCTGGCTATTTCTTGGCTGGTGAAACTTTAAAACCGATTGAAGAGGCCCTGGAAGAACAAAAACAATTTATCAGTGACGCCTCTCATGAATTACGCACTCCTTTAACCGCCTTAAAAACTTCCATTGAGGTCGCTTTAAGGGATAAAAAAATGACTTTAAAAGAGGCGAAAGAAACGTTAAAAAGCAACTTTGAAGAAATGGAAAAAATGCGGTTTTTGTCAAACCGCCTGTTAGATTTGGGTAAATATCAAAATGGCAAAAACGGTTTTGAGTTTAAAAAATTAAACTTGGCAAAAGTCGCGGAAAAAGTTTGGAAAAAAATGGCACCTCTTGCAAAAGAAAAAAACATAACTTTTCAAAAAAACCTGAAAACGGTTTTTGTTTATGCCGACGAAAATTCTTTACTGGAACTGACGACAATTCTTTTGGACAACGCGATCAAATATAGTCCTTCTGATAAGAAAATAATTATTAAAACAGAAAGGCAAGGTAAATTAGCTTTGTTTTCGGTAAAAGATTTTGGCCAGGGAATTGAAAAATCAAAACTACCCCACATTTTCAACCGTTTTTATCGCGCCGATGACTCCCGCAGCAAAACAAAAACCGATGGTTTTGGTTTAGGCCTTTCTATCGCCAAAGCGATTGTAGAAGTCCACAAGGGAAAAATAGAAGTCAAAAGTTTTTTCGGCAAAGGCAGCACCTTTACTGTTAAACTGCCTATTAAACATTCGTCATAACCGCGAGTCATCATCACTTAAGACATTGAAAATGTTTAACCAAAAGGTTAAAAAAATATGGAAACGCATTTTTGTAATGAGCCAAACAAATTTCCTCTTGATAAGTTCCATCAAATTGGTTCGGGAAAGGGAAAACACATTTTAATTGTTGGCGAATCACCGGCGGCAAAAGGCTGGAGAGTGTCCGGTAAAGCGTTTTACGATATTAATCATAAAATGCTCCCAACGGGCAAAAGACTAAACGCGTTACTTTCCTTAATAAATTTATCAATAGAAAAATGCGGTTTTACGGAATTGGCCAAATGTTTTATTAATGGAAATAGAAAAGTTTTGGAAAAGTGTAGTAAAGGATGCTGGCCTATCTTTACGAAACAACTCAAAAAGGTTGATTATAAATTGATTTTACTTTTAGGCGTTCGTACTCTTGAAATATTTAATAAAATAATTAAGACAGAATTAAAAATAGGGGTTATTTCAAAAATCAAAATCAACGATAAAAACTACTCTATTTTACCCATTTATCACCCTTCCCCGATTAACCCTCACGGGCAAAAGAAAAATCAAGAAATTTTCGGGTTGTTAAAAAAAGAGCTATTAAGTTATATAAATCCTAATTCCCCATAAAAACTCAAACTTCTTTCCTCCTAAGACTCTCAAAAATATCTTCTTTAGTTTTTGGTTTGCCTTCCGAACCCAAAAGCCATAAGGCCTTGTCAAAAATCAACCAGCTTTTTTTTGCTTTTTTGCAAGCTTCGCTCCATAAAATTTTAGTTTTTTTAATATTGCCGGCAAACATATCTTTGGATTTTATATAACCCATCAAAAAAGCGATTCTGACATCATGAACATCAACCGGAGGTAAAAGATTGTCTATATCGTCATATTTGTAACCAAAAGTGTTTATCATTGTTCTAATAAAAAAGTTGCCTATTTTCGGACCAAACCCGCGGAATTCTCTAATTTTCAAAAGAACATCTTTAATACTTTTTGAAGTTTCAAAAATAAGTTTTGGCTGGCCGTGATATTTCTCTAAAAGAAATTTTGAATTTAAAGAATATCTTTTAGTCGCTTCATTAATATACCGCGGGCGGAGGTAAACCAATTTTTTATTGAGTTCGCTTAAGCGAAGTTTGACAATCTTTTCCGGCTTAAAAAAATCGGGGGTTGTTTTAAAAAGCTGCTTGGCTAAACGATAAAGATTTTGTGATTTGGTGGCATAATCCAATTGGACAACATAGAAAAGAAATAGCGCTTTCTGTTGATCATTAGATTCTTCCGGCAGTAAATCTTCAGCGTTCACTTTTCTGACAAAAACACCTGTCCCTTTTTCATAAGCAGAAACTACCGACTCTACAAAATCAGAAGGTTTCATATTTGTATTTTAGTAGAAAATATCTTCGAATGGTATATTACTAATATGGATTCAAAACAACTACAAACATTGTTTTCAATCATACGGGAATGTCCTTATTTTAATGAAAAAAATCCTCCCTGTAAAAGAATCAAGAAATTTAAGCCTGTCATCAACAATTTTTCTCCAGAACAAAAATATATGATTATTAGCTCAGACCCTTCTGGCGATACCGATAAAACGCTGGCCGAATCTGTTCCCCATTCAGATTTTGCGATTAGATTCTTGTCTTTAATATTTTCCGGAAATGACGACAAGAAAAATGCTTCACTAACTAAAAACAACTATGCACAGCTTTTTAGAATATTTAATAAATATTTTTACTGGACCCATGTTGCCAAATGTTATTGCAAAGGTAATCCAAACTTGTCTTGCGCCAAAGAATATTTACTGCGGGAAGTTGAACTGTTTAAGCCGCGATTATTGATTATTATCAGTAATAAGGCTGCTGATTTTCTTATGGGGAATAAACCCTTAACTGAACGTGTGTGTAAAAATTTAAATTATCAAGGTATCCCAACCTTTTGTTCACTTCATCCCTCACGCGACTGGAATTTAAATAAAAGGCCTAAATATAAATTTGATGAAACATGGAAAATAATAAGATCTAAACTTCGTTTTTCCTCAGAAGACAAAGCAGTCATTGAAAGTATTTTTAGTCAGCAAATATTTCCCTAATTTCTAACCTTCGCCCTTCACTTCGAAGACGCTTGTTTTTTGGCAGGTTTTTTTGTCGTCAATCTCTTGTCAATTCTCTCCATATCCCTCGGAAACAAACTCGCCTCGCGGATGTTTTCCAACCCCAAAATCTGCATCGTCATTCTTTCCGCCCCTAAACAAAAACCGATGGTTTTGGTTTAGGCCTTTCCATCGCCAAAGCGATTACCGAAGTTCATAAGAGAAAAATAGAAGTTAAAAGCACTTTCGGTAAAGGCAGTACTTTTACCGCTAAACTACCTCTCAAATAAATGGCAAAACTCTATCAAGAGTTATTTAAAAACCTCAGAATTTAATTTGTATTTAAAATCACCCCCATTTTCATTTTGACAAATTCATTAAAAATCACTTTTACTCCTCTTTCATTTTTATACCACTCCTTCTTAGTAAAATCGCCCCACCCTAACGGACAAACAACTCTAAATAATTCGGCCTCTTGAGGAACATATTTCATCATGTGCGACCAAGCTCTTCTTAATGAAAACCAAGCAGTAATTAAAATCATTTTAGAATACAAAATACCCATTTTGTCCATTAAATTTAGACTTCTTCGAACATTATCCGCAAAAGCAATTGAGTTAGGCTCTACTATTATTTTCTCTTTTGGTACTCCTTGTTCAAGAGCATAATCTTGAAAAACTAAAGCTTCGGCTCTTTGATCTGGTTTAGCATAATGAGGGCGACCTCCGCTTATAAAAATTACTGGGGCTAAACCTTCCTTCCACAACTGAACTGCTTTTGCAATTCGATCGGTATTTTGACTGCCAAAAACAAAAATTAAATCAGATTTTTGTGGTTGATCCTCTTCCCCAAGATAATCAGTAACTTTTTCTATCAATCCAATAAAATGAGTATTGCCTTGTTGAACTTCCTGTAATGTTTTCTTAACTACTTCTGGTTCAATTTCCAAACCAGTAGCTATAACTTTTCTCCAATCTAACTCTTCTTTAAAAACTGTTGGAGAAATACCAAGACATTCGAGCCAATGAATAACAGATCCAAATTTTACATAATGTAAGCTCTGTTTCCCCTCTGCCAGCGGTCTTTTAGCCACCTTCCCCATGATTAAGCCAAGTTCTCTAATAGACGGAAGCTGTGTGTAGTTTTTTCTTTTTCCCGTTTTCATTCCCCAGAGAATAAAGGTAAATTTATTACAAAGTCTTTTCAAACACCTTTCACTTCGAAGGAGCTTGTTTCTTTAAAAAAGTCAAACCCACTTCATCCAGTTGTTTTTTTTCTATATCGCTCGGGGCATCCATTACTGCCGTTTGCCCCGAAGAAGTCATTGGAAAAGCGATTACTTCCCTTAAATTCGGCTCATTAAAAAGAATCATTAAAGCTCTGTCTATACCGGGCGCAATCCCTCCATGTGGTGGTACACCGAATCTGAACGCTTGTAAAAGATGGCCGAATTTTGCCTCTATCGCCTTTTTTGTATGTCCCATTATTTCAAAAACTTTTGTCTGCACTTCGGGAGAGGTAATTCTGATACTTCCCCCTCCAATTTCAACACCGTTGCAAACAAAGTCGTGTTGATATGATTTTAACTTTCCTATATTTTTTCCCGCCATTAAATTGGTGACGTCTTCTTCTTTTGGGGCGGTAAACGGATGGTGCATCGCGTCCCAGCGATTTTCACTTTCTTTCCACTCAAAAAGAGGAAAATCCACCACAAATGCAAATGCCAATTCATTAGGATCTTTTTTATTTTTTCTTAAATCTGGCTTATCAGTGCCGTATTTTTCCATCACTTCATCATAAGAAAATCTGGGGAAATCAGCAAAAGTAAGTTTTTTTTCCGGGAAAAACTTTTTAACTATCTCCTTGTATAAATTTTCCACTAACGATAGTATTTCTTCCTGGGTCGGAAAAGAAATTTCTATATCCAGTTGGGTAAATTCACCATAGGCGCGGTCGGCTCTCGGATCTTCATCTCTGAAACAACGGGCAATTTGATAATATTTTTCAAAACCTGCCACCATTAAAAGCTGTTTGTATTGTTGTGGCGATTGCGGCAAAGCGTAAAAATTGCCGGGCTGTAACCGTGAGGGAACAATAAAATCTCTTGCCCCTTCCGGCGTCGCTTTAGTAATAATCGGCGTTTCTATTTCTACAAAATCTCTTTCATCTAAATAATCACGTATTAACTTTATGACTTTATGCCGTACCCTTAAAATTTTGGTCATTCGAGGCCTGCGGAGATCTAAATATCGATATTTAAGACGGATTTCTTCATTAATTTTCTTACCATCGCTGGTAATATCAAACGGTAAGTCTTCTGACTTTGCCAAAACTTTCAGTTTTTTAACTTCAATTTCTATCGCTCCGGTTAAGATTTTTGCGTTGACTAACTTTTCCGGCCTTTTTTTAACCACGCCTTCTATTTCTATTACCCATTCCTGCCGCAAATCACTTGCCTCTTTCAATCCCACCATTACTGTTTGCACTATTCCCGTCCGGTCGCGCAGATCAACAAAAACCACTTTCCCGTGATCGCGGTAACTGTTTACCCAGCCGGCCAATTTAACAGTTTCCCCGATTTTCTTCAAACTTTCCGCCACCACTGTTCTTTCCATTAAAGTTATTTTATCAACAGTTGAAATAAAAATCCATAAACATTAAAATTAAACTATGAATTTCTCAAATTATGTAAATGTTATATACAAAATATTCCCCGCTTTTAATAGATTTAAATATCCTTGGGAAATAACTGATAGAATAGAAGATATTTTAGAAGAGTTAATTCAAACCCTTGGCAAGGATTATAAAATAAAGAATAATATCGCTGTTCATAAATCTGCCCAAATCAGCAGCAGTGCCAATATTAAAAGCCCCGCCGTTATCGGTGAAAACTGTTTCGTTTCTATCAACAGCTATCTGAGGTCTGGTGTTTTTCTTGACCAAAATGTGACCATTGGTGCCTCTTGTGAAATCAAATCAAGTTTTATCTTTCGGAACTCAGCAATTGCCCATTTGAACTATGTAGGAAATTCTATTATTGGTTCACAGGTTAATTTAGAAGCTGGTGCCATCGTTGCCAACCACTATAATGAGCGGAAGTACAAAGAAATAACTGCAATAATTGATGGTAAGCAAATCAAAACAAGCGTAATTAAATTTGGCGCTCTCGTTGGAGATAATACCAAAATAGGAGCAAATTCTGTATTGAGTCCGGGAACAATCCTTAAACCAAAAAGTATTGTTAAAAGACTCGAATTAGTGGAACAAAAATAATTTTGACTTCACTCTACCTTAAATGTAAAAAAACTTTCAGTATTTTCTCAGTTTCTAATTAAACAATAACAGCAATGATTAAAAAAATAAAATCACTTTTTAATTGGCTTTTACAAGACAAAAAAAGACTGGTAATAATTTTGGTCATTGTTTTAATTGGCTTTTTCGCGGTCAGAAAACTTACCAAAAAATCAACGACAACCGCTTCGGTGCAAACGGCAAAAGTGGAAAAAGGAATGATTGTTTCTTCTGTTTCCGCCTCCGGCTCAGTTTTGTCGGTCAATGTAATGAGCGCCAATACTAAAGCTTCGGGGATTGTAAAAAAAGTTTATGTTAAAGACGGCGATAAGGTGAAAAAAGGTGACAAAATTTTGGAGATCGCTTTGGATTTTCAAGGCGAACAGAAAAATGTTTCCGCCTGGTCTTCTTATCTTTCGGCAAAAAACAGTCTTGAGTCGGCGCAAGCTTCGCTTTATACCTCAGATTCGGCAATGTGGGCGGCAAACCGGAAATTCATCAACGATGCCGTTGCCAGAAATTTGTTATCTACCGACCCGACTTATATTCAGGAAAATGATGACTGGAAAGCGGCGGAAATGAAATATCTCAATCAAAAAGCGGCAATCACCCAAGCACAAACGGCGATCACCAGCAACTGGTTAAATTACAAGTTAACCTCGCCGACGATTACCGCGCCGACAGACGGCATTGTCACCAGCTTGATGTATATAGAAGGAATGAATATCGGTTCTCTGGATACGGGCAGCAGCGAATCCAATCAAAAAGTGGCGACCATTAAAACTGAAGGGACGCCGATTATTTCCGTTAATCTTTCAGAAATAGATGTTTCCCGTGTCGCTTTAGGCAAAAAAGTAACGATTACTTTTGACAGTATCAGTGATAAAACTTTTACCGGCAAAGTTGTTGGCGTTGACCGGATTGGTTCAACAACAAGTAATGTCACTCAATATCCGGCGATCATTCAGCTTGATTCTTCTTCTGATTTAATTTTGCCCAATATGACGGCGACGGCAAACATTATCATTGACCAAAAAGAAAATGTTTTATTAGTACCCTCTTCTGCCGTTTCCGGCCAGGGCGAGGAAAGTTTCGTAAGGATTAGGGTTAACGGCAAAGAACAACCAGCAACTGTCCAAACCGGTTTAACTTCTGACACGCAAACGGAAATCATCTCCGGTTTATCAGAAGGTGACGAAGTTATTATCAGTAATCTTTCCCAAACAAATTCGCAATCAAACGGCGGATCACCTTTTGGTTCTTTCGGAGCAGGAGGGATGATAAGGGCAATACATTAAGCAAAATGATTGTTGTAAAAAATCTTACCAAGATTTACAAAACCGGTGAAGTAGAAGTAAAAGCCCTGGATAATGTTTCCTTTGCGATAAAAAAGGGCGAGTTTGTGGCAATAATGGGACCATCCGGTTCGGGAAAATCCACTTTAATGCATATTTTAGGCGCTCTGGATTTGCCGACGAGCGGCCAATATTTTTTGGATAAATTATTAATCGCCAATTTAAGCGGTGACGAACTGGCGGAAATAAGAAACAAAAAAATCGGTTTTGTTTTTCAGGCATACAATCTTTTGCCGAGGGTAACGGCTTTAAAAAATGTAACACTGCCGATGATGTATGCTGATATTCCTGTCGAAGAAAGGCTAATAAAAGCAAAAAAATATTTAGAAATGGTGGGATTAGCCGATCGGATGAATCACACCCCTGCTCAACTCTCCGGCGGCCAACAGCAAAGGGTGGCAATCGCCCGTGCTCTGGCGATGAATCCGAGCATAATTTTGGCCGACGAACCAACGGGCAATATCGCCACCAATCAGGCGGAAGAAATTATGAAAATAATAATTACACTCAATAAACAGGGCAACACTATTGTAATGATCACCCACGAAGACGAAATCGCCGAACATGCAAAACGAATTATCTATTTAAGAGATGGAAAGATTATTAAAGACAAATGGATTACAAAGAATTAGCATCAGAAAGTTTTAGTACTTTATTTTTAAACAAAGTCCGCACCGGACTGGCAATGCTGGGAGTGATCATCGGTATCGGCAGCGTCATCGCCTTAATAAGTTTGGGTCAAGCTTCGCAAAAATCAGTGCAAAACCAGATTAAATCTTTGGGGTCTAATCTTTTGACGGTAATGCCGGGAGCGCAAAGAAGCGGCGGGGTTAGAAGCGTCGGCGGCGGAATGACAACATTAACTTATGACGACGCCAAAGCGATTAAAACCTCCACTGCCATCACTACCGTAAAAAACGTTTCCGCTGAATACCGGCGCAACGCCCAAGCCGTCGCCGGCAGAAACAATACCAACACTCAAATTTCCGGTATCACTCCGGAATATGCAACGATAAGAAATCTCGGTCTTTCCTCAGGCGTTTTTATCAGCGAACACCATTTAACCGCTTTAAGCAAAGTGGCCGTTTTGGGTTCGCAAACCGCGGAAGATCTTTTCGGCGTCGGTGTCAATCCGGTCGGAAAAACTGTCCGCATCAATACTATTTCTTTTACTATTATCGGGGTAATGCAAAGTAAGGGCGGCAGCGGACCGATGAACGAAGACGATAAAATTTATGTTCCCTTAACTACCGCCCAAAAAATTCTTTTTGGCGCTGACAATGTTAATTCCATTTATATTGAAGCTACCGACGAAAAGTTAATGGAACAGACAAGATCCGAAGTCAGTTATTTACTTTTGCAAAGGCACAAAATTAAAGACGCCGCTTCTGCCGATTTTTCCATAATGTCACAGGAAGATATATTAGGCACCGTTACCGAAGTAACAAAAACTTTCACCACTTTGCTCTCCGGCATCGCCGCCATCTCTTTGGTTGTCGGCGGCATCGGTATTATGAACATAATGCTGGTTACTGTTACCGAAAGAACGCGGGAAATAGGTCTTCGCAAGGCCTTAGGCGCCAAGAAAAAACTAATTATCGCCCAATTTTTAATAGAAGCGGTGATCATTACTTTTACCGGCGGACTGCTGGGAGTCGTAATCGGCAGTGGCATCTCTTATATCATTTCAAAATCAATGAGTCTGCCGCCGACCATTTCTTTCACATCAATTATTTTGGCATTCGGCGTTTCCGCCGGTATCGGCATTATTTTCGGTTGGTATCCGGCTCAAAAAGCCGCCAAACTTGAACCGATTGAAGCCTTGAGGTATGAATAGTTATCAGTTTGTTTTTAAGCTTTTTCTCAGTTTCACTATATAATATGTTAATAACATTCTTTAAAGTTTAAAATTAAAAAAATGAAGAAAAATCATCTGGTTATCGTCGTTGTTTTAATTGTTGCCATTGGCGCGGCCGCATTTTTTGGCGGCATTTTTTATCAAAAAAATAAAATGCCAAGATTTTCGCGCCAGTTCGGTCAAGGTCAAGGAAATAATAACCAGCCTCGTGATGGCAATCGGCAAAATTTTCGGCCGGTAAACGGAGAAATTATCAGCGCCGATGAAAAATCCATTACCGTCAAACTGACTGACGGGAGCAGTAAAATTGTTCTTTTGGCGGAAAAAACTGTCATCAATAAAGCCGCAGAAGGGGTAAAAGAAGACCTGAAAACAGGGGAAAAAGTAATGGTCATCGGCACGCAAAACAGCGATGGCAGCGTTACTGCGGAAAACATTCAACTCAATCCCCAGTTCCGCGGCAACCTATAAGCTAATGTCTATCTTTCCATTCTTCGCGTCAATTTTTATCGCGCTGCCTTCTTTTGTCTTGCCTTCAATGATAAACATCGCCAGCGGGTCCAAAATTTCCGATTGGATGATTCTTTTGAGAGGCCTTGCCCCGAAAGCAGGATCATAGCCTTTTTTCGCCAAAATTTCTTTGGCTTCATCGGTAATTTCAATTTTAATTCCTTGTTTATTCAACCTTTTCTCTACCGCTTGAATTTGCAAACCGACGATTTCCCCAATCTGTTCTTTATTCAAAGCGTCAAAAATAATAATCCCGTCCAACCGGTTGATAAATTCCGGCCGGAAAGAGCGATTGATAATTTCCCAAACTTTTTGCGAAAGTTCTTCTTTGCTTTTTTTTGCTTCCGTATAGTCGCGGATAATGTCGCCGCCTAAATTTGAAGTCATAATGATAACGGTATTTTTAAAATCAACCGTCCTCCCTTTTCCGTCAGTTAACCGACCGTCATCCAAAACCTGAAGCAAAGTATTAAATACTGAACTATGCGCTTTTTCTATCTCATCAAAAAGGATAACGGTATAAGGCCGACGGCGCACCGCCTCGGTTAATTGGCCCCCTTCTTCATAGCCAACGTATCCGGGCGGCGCCCCGATTAACCGCGCCACCGAATGTTGCTCCATATATTCACTCATATCTATCCGCACCATCGCCTCTTCGTCATTAAACAAAACTTCCGCCAAGGCTTTTGCCAATTCTGTTTTTCCCACCCCGGTCGGACCGATAAATAAAAACGAGCCGATCGGTCGGCCTTCCTCCTTGATTCCCGCCCGCGCCCGGCGGACGGCTTTCGCTACCTCGGAAACGGCGTCTTCCTGGCCGACAATCCTTTTGTGCAGTTCTTCTTCCAAATGAGCCAATTTCTCCGTCTCTGTAGAAATTAATTTTGAAACCGGCACTCCCGTCCAACGGGAAACAACTTTGGCAACATCTTCCTCGCCCACTTCCTCGCGGATAACTTTTTTATCATCGGGAATTTTATCCCACTCTTTTGTTAAATCTTTCAATTGCTTTTCCGTCTCCGGTATTTTTCCGTATTTTATTTCCGCCGCTTTTTGCAAATCAAGATCCCGCTCCGCTCTTTTTAATTCCTCAGTCAGTTCATCAATTTTTGCCTTCAAACTTCTCATTTTCGCGACAATATCTTTTTGTCCTTGCCATATTACTTTCAGATCGTTCATTTTCTCTTTCTTATCAGCCAAATCTTTTTCAATCGCTTTTAATTTTTCTTCTGAAGATTTTGTTTTTTCTTTTTTCAACGCATGTGTTTCTATTTCCACCTGCATTATTTTTCTCTGCAGTTCGTCCATTACATTCGGCATTGACTCCACCTCAATTTTTAAACCTGAGGCCGCCTCGTCTATTAAATCTATCGCCTTATCCGGCAGAAATCGGTCGCTGATATACCGACTTGACAAAACTGCCGCGGCAACAATCGCATCATCCTGAATGCGAATCCCATGGTGAATTTCATATTTTTCTTTTAATCCCCGCAAAATAGCGATTGTGTCTTCCACCGAAGGCTCACCTACTAAAACCGGTTGAAATCTTCTTTCCAAAGCCGCATCTTTTTCAATATATTTGCGGTAATCATTAATCGTCGTCGCCCCGATCGCGTGTAGAGCACCGCGCGCCAAAGCCGGTTTTAACATGTTCGCCGCATCTACTGCCCCTTCAGCGGCACCGGCACCGACCAAAGTATGCAGTTCGTCAATAAATAAAATGTATCTTCCAACTCCCTCGCTTATTTCCTTTAAAACCGCTTTTAATCTTTCTTCAAATTCGCCGCGAAATTTTGCGCCGGCTAACATCGCCGCTAAATCAAGCGCCAAAATTTCCTTGTTTTTCAAGCTTTCCGGCACATCACCGCTGACAATTCTTTGCGCCAAGCCCTCCACAATCGCCGTCTTACCCACTCCTGGATCACCGATTAAAACCGGATTGTTTTTTGTCCGGCGCGAAAGGATTTGCATTACCCGGCGCACTTCTTTATCCCTGCCGATTACCGGATCCAATTTTCCCGACTTTGCCTGTTTTGTTAAATTGATCGTATATTTTTCTAAAACTTGATATTTCCCCTCGGGGTCAGGGTTATCAGCTTTCTGCCCGCCGCGCAAAGCCAGAAGAGTTTCTTTCATTTTTTCTTTTTTAATCCCCGCTTTGTCAAAAATTGCGGCAATTTTTTTATCTTTTTCCAAAAGCGCCAAAAGAAGATGTTCCCGGGAAATAAATTTATCGTCCAAATTTTCCGCCTCTTTTTCCGCCGCTTTCAAAATCTCTCCCAATTCCTGCGAGACAAAAGACTCACCCATCTCGCCGCCGGCTTGCGGCATCATTTTCAACTCTTCTTCAACCTCTTTAACAATACTCTCTATATTGCCGCCCAATTTTTTAATTGTCTCCACGACTATCCCTTCCAAATCAACCACCAAAGCCAACAAAAGATGAAAGGGTGTTACCTGCGGATGGCGGAAATTTTCCGCCATTTCTTGGGCTTTAATTAATGCCTGCTGGGAATTGTAAGTTAATTTGTTCGGGTCCATAATTAAAAATTATCACTATCACTTTAAGAAGTCAATTGCAAGCAGTCAAGAAGCAAATGTGACAAAGGGGCTAAAAAATTATCATCTCAAAGATGAAGATTTTAATAATTCTAATAAAGACGGTTGTTTTACAAATAATTCAAATGTCACGGTTACTCTTTTCGCCCTTTGTTTAGATAAATTTGCTCCTACTTCTTCAATAACACACTGCAAAACACTATCATCTACCGGCTGATATCTTTTCGCAACGGCACGCGCCAAGGTCGTTCCTATCCAAACCAAAGGTTTTTCTTCCTCCTGCGCCAACTGAAAAACCACCGCAAAAAGTGTTTTAATCGCCGTCTGTTCTTCTGTTGGTAAACTTGACACTTCTCTTTCCATGTTTTCTAAAATCTTAAATCTACAATCTAAAATTTTAAAATAAGAGTTTTTTGACTATCATCTTTTCCTCTTATCATCTTATTATTTTTTTCTAAAAACCTTAAATATTATCTGCTAAATACTAAATACTTGTTCTTAATTGTCCGCACGCTCCTTTAATCCTCTCTCCAAAAGACTGCCGAAGCGTCGCATTGATTCTTCTTTTTGTCAACTCATTTTTAAACCATTCTACCGTTTCCCTGTCCGAAGGTTGAAAATTACAACCGCCGCTGATTTCGTTATAGCGGATCAAATTTACATGATACAGATAAGCGGTTTTCTTTCTTTCTCTGATCAACTTTGTCAAACCTGCCAAATGAGCCGAAGTGTCATTTACTCCTTTCATCATAATGTAAGGTAAAAAAACTTTGCGCTTGTTTTTACTAATATGTTCATCCAAAACATTCAGGACTGTTTCAATCGGATATTTTTTATTTATCGGCATCAATTCCGATCTCTGTTCATCAAAAGGTGTATGCAGGGAAAAGGCAATATTTATCTGAGGAAAATCTTTAATCAGTTTTCTTAATTCCGGAACAACGCCAACAGTAGAAACATTGATTACTCTTTGGCCAAAACCAAAAAACTCTTTGTCTGTTAAAATTTTTATTGCCGCAAAAGTTGCCGGATTTAAAAGCGGTTCACCCATCCCCATAAACGAAACACTGTGGATTTTCCATCTTTTACTTTCACACCTTGAAGGTGTAGCTATATCTACACCTTCAAGGTGAATAAGGTGAAAATATAATACCTGATCAATTATTTCATCCACAGTCAAATTTCGTCTAAATCCCATTTTTCCGGTAGCGCAAAAAACACAATTTAAACTGCAACCTACCTGCGTAGAAATGCAAACAGACTGCCAACCTTTTTTTTCGCCCTCATAATCCATTAAAACCGATTCAATTCTCTCTTTATCTTTGAGTTCAAACAAAACTTTCAAAACTTTCTCATCTTTTTGTTCCTTAATAGGTTTTAAAGACAAAATTTCTCCAAACTTTTCTTTTAAGACCATTCTTAAACTTTTAGGAATTGTCGTTATTTTTTCAAAATCATCAACCCTTTGTTTAAAAATCGCCTCCATTATTTGCTTAAATCGATACTCCGGCTCATTTCTTTCTTTTAAAAGCAGTTTTATTTGTTCAAACCTTGATTTATCCATTTCCATTTATTCTACTCCAACCCGCAACCCGTTAACCCCTTAACTCTTTAACAATGCTAAAATAGATTGATGGACACTCCCTTAGCCGATCGCATCCGCCCGAAAAATTTAGACGAATTTATCGGCCAGGAACATTTAGTCGGTAAAAACAAACCGCTTAGGTTGGCGATTGAAAAAAAACAAATTTTTTCAATGATTTTTTGGGGGCCTCCCGGCTGCGGTAAAACTACTTTGGCTCGCATCATCGCCAAATCTATCAATGCTGATTTTCATAACCTTTCCGCCGTCTCCGCCGGCAAAAACGACATTAGAAAAATTATTCAAGGTTCCGAAAAACAAAATCAAGAAAGCCTAATCCCTCTCACAGCTAAAACAACTAAAGCATTTAGAACAATTAGAACACTTAAAACATCTCCTACCATCTTATTTCTTGACGAAATCCATCGTTTTAACAAAGCCCAACAGGACTTTCTTCTTCCTTACGTAGAAACCGGAATAATCACTTTGATCGGTGCCACCACGGAAAATCCCTCTTTTGAAGTTATCGGCCCGCTTTTATCCCGTTGCCGTGTTTTCGTTCTAAAAGAATTAACTCCGGTGGAAATTAATAAAGTCATTGGCCGCTCCTTAAGCTCCTTAACTTCCAAAAAATCGCCAATTTCCTTAGAATCTTCCGCCCGTGAATGGCTTATCAATCTTTCCGCTGGCGACGCGAGACAGGTAATCACCCTTTTGGAAACCTCGTTCAAACTTTTTGAACGGCAAGTTTTAAAAAATAAAAAGATTACTCTTGAAATTCTTAAGGAAACGTTGCAATCGCCTTATCTTCGTTATGATAAGGCCGGCGAAGAACACTACAACACCATTAGTTCATATATTAAAAGTATGAGAGCTTCTAATGTTGATGCCGCCCTGTATTATCTGGCGCGGATGGTCGCCGCCGGCGAAGATCCTTTATTTATTGCCCGAAGAATGGTTATTTTTTCCAGCGAAGATATCGGTATGGCCTTACCCACTGCCTTAGTCGTTGCCAATGAAGTTTTTCGCGCTTGCGACACCATCGGTTATCCCGAATGCGCCATCAATCTTGCCCACGGCACGGTCTATCTCGCTAAAGCGCCAAAAGACCGTTCTTCTTACGATGGTTATTTTGCGGCAATGGAAGATGTAAAAACTTACGGCAACTTACCCATCCCTTTAAACTTGCGCAATCCTGTTACCAAACTGATGAAGAAAATCGGCTACGGCCAAGGTTACGAAAAATATCCGGACCTAAAAGTCTCACTTCTGCCTGATAAACTAAAGGGCAAAAAGTACTATACCAATTAGGCTAATTAGTCTTATAACATCTTCTCCAACACCGCGATTCTCTCTTCAATCGGCGGATGGGTGGAAAAAGCGGCCGCCAATTTATGCAGACCGCCACGGACATTAGCAAACGGGTTAACAATAAAAAGATGGGCGGTTGCGGAACTGGCAGTCGCCAAAGGCAAATTATAATCGCGCAGTTTTTCTAAAGCGGAAATCAAACCCGTAGGCTGTTTTGTCAACTTTACCGCAGATGCGTCGGCAAAATATTCTCTCCTTCTTGAAAGCGCTAGCTGCACCAACCTTGCCGCAATCGGGGCAACAATTAAGGTAATTATTCCAAAAACTAACGTCAATGGATTAACCCCTCTTCTGTCATCATCATCTCTTCCCCCAAACCCAAACCGGCTTGCTCTTAATAACCAATCGCTTAAAAGCGAAACCATCCCCACTAAAACCGCGGTAATCGTCATCAAAAGCATATCGTAATTGGTAATATGCGATATTTCATGGGCGATTACCGCTTCAATTTCAGTTTTATTTAGTTTTTCCAATAATCCTGTGGTGGCGCAAACGACTGCATGTTTCGGATCGCGGCCGGTAGCAAAAGCGTTCATCGCCGCCGACTTTATCACATAAAGTTTCGGCACTGGAATTTGCGCGGCAATAGCTAAATTTTCCGCCGCCGTATAAAAATTAAAATAGTCCTTTCTTGTCGCCGGTGATGCTTTGGAAATTGCCAGTACCACTTTATCGCCCCAAAAATAACTGCCAAAAGAAGATACTAAGGAAAAAATCGCCGCCATAAAAATAATTGATCGATCGCTTCCCAAAAAATAACCCATCAGCCAAACAAAACCGATCACAAACATAGAAAATCCGGCCATTATTAAAAATGACCGCCTCTTATTGCTATCAATCTGCTCGTAAATATTCAACATTTCACTCCAGTTTAACCTTTGGTGTTTTCATCTCCTCTTTACTCACTTCCAAATGCTCGCCCGTCTCCGCTACTTTCAAACCTTCTTCCGGTTTGAAGCCAAACATTTTGGCGATAAAGCTGCTGGGAATCGTTACCAGGATTCTATTAAAGTCGGCGGTAAGGTCTATTAAAGTCCTTCGCGCATACATTACCTTATCAGCCGTATCCCGCAGTTCATTCATTAAATCAGAAACTACCCCCGCCGCCTGCAACTGGGGATTGCTCTCTACCACTACCCGCAAAGAGCCCAAAACTCTCTGCACTGTTTCCTGTGCATCTATCATCTTTTGAGTGGCGCCGGATTTGACTGCCGCTTCAATTGTTTTTCTTGCCTCCGTCAGTTTGGCAAAAATATCTTTTTCATGCTTCAAATAACTTTTTGCCGACTCCACCAAATTCGGTATCAGTTCCGCCTGCCTTTTTAATTGGTTGCCTATTTCCTGGATAGACGCTCTAATTCTCGTCCTAATCGTCTGCAGGCCATTGTAAACACCGACGACATAAATAACTAAAACTACCAAAACAATTACCGGTACGATTAACATTTTTCCCTCCTTCGCCCGCCGTAGTTTTAACGAAGGCAGGCTATCTCTAATATTTAAAATCTATTATTTATTATCTATTATTAAATATTTATTTAAAATTTGAGTTCTTCTTTGAGTTTTTTAATTTGAGTTTCTTGACTGCTCACTTCTCACTGTTCACTTTACACTGGTTCCTATCACTTTGCAAAATTCAGTAAACGGCAAAGTATTAATAATATCTTTTCTTTCCGCCCAACCGCGTCTTGCCACACCAACTCCATAAGGCATAAACTTTAATTGTTCCACAGAGTGAGAATCAGTATTAATAATCATTCTTACTTTCGTTTTTATCGCCTCACGCACTAAAACATCCGGTAGATCAAGTCTATTAGGCCAAGCGTTTATTTCCACTATTTTTCTGTTCTTTAGACAAAAGTCAAAAATTTTTTCCCAGTTAAGTTCAGAACCCTCTCTCTCGTTTAGTAATCTTCCTGTCGGATGGCCCAAGATTTTTACTTTCGGATGAACGGAAAGCGCTTTTATTACTCTTGCCGTTTGTTTTTCTCTCTCTCCTTTTAAAACATTATGAATAGAAACAATGGCAAAATCCAAAAAATCAAAGGCTTTCTCCGGTACCGCCAAAGTTCCGTCCGGCCTAATGTCTATCTCCAACCCGTTTAAAACAAAAATGTTAAATCTTTTTTTCCAAAAACCCCTTCTCTTTAAAACATACTCATTCTTTTTCTTCAATATCCTTAAAGTTTGTTCTTCGCTGTGTTTAGACCGGCTGGGATTATGTTCCGCAAAACCAATATATTGATAGTTCATTTCCGCCGCCAGTTTCACTACTGTTTCCATTGAGCTTGCTCCCACATCATGACTCGTCTCAATGTGAAAGTCTGAATGAATATGTAAATCGCCTTTAATATCGGGAAATCTAACTAATTGAGGCAAAGTATTACTCAAAGCCGCTTCTATTTCACCACTATTTTCACGCAGTTCCGGTTCAATGTACTTCATCCCCAAAAATGAGTAAAACTTTTCCTCATTAGAAAATCTAAAAAGTTTTAGGTTTTTATATTTATCTTTAACATTTAACATTTGAGATTTAACATTTTTAATGCCGTATTCCGATAAACTCCAACCCTTTTTCAGCGCCCGTTCTCTTAAGGCAATATTGTGATATTTTGAACCGGTAAAATACTGAAGCATCGCCCCCCAGCCAATACTGTCGGAGATGCGAAAATCTATTTGCAAATTATTCTTGATCTTAACGGAAACCTTTTTCTCTCCCTGAGACATTGTTTTTGTCACTAATGGCATTTTTTTTATTTTTTCAATTGCCAAAAGCGGATTTTCCGTTCTGACGGCAATATCTATATCACCGACGGTAGCACAGCGCCGGCGGATGCTCCCCAAGGGACTTACTTCCAAAATCCCGGGATTTTTTTTCAAATACGAGGAAATCTCTTCCGCAACGGCATCGGCTTCAAAAAGAAATAATCGCCTGACTAATCTTTTCTTCTCCAAAAAAGTGTTCACTGCTGCCAAAATTCTTTTTTCCGAATCCTCGCCAAAACCTGGAATTTCCCTTATTTTTCCTTTTTCTGCCGCCTTTTTTAAAAGAAAAAGGGCATTTTCTTTTTCCTTTATTCTTAATACTTTTGAAAGCTTAAAGGCGATCTTCGGTCCTACTCCTTCTAATTTTAATAATTCAAATAAAGATGGCGGCAACCCTTTTGTTAATTCTTCAAAGTGTTTTACCCTGCCGGTTCTAAAAAGTTCATCCAAATGTCCGGCGATACTGCCGCCGACACCAGGAATTTCGTCCAACTTTTTATCATCCCATAAATCTTTTGCCTCTGAAGTAAGATGCTCTATCGCCGTTGCCGCCCGATCGTAAGCAATTATTTTAAATTTATTCGCCTCTTCATCGGCGATTGTATACGCCGCCGAAACATTCTCCAATAATTCAGCAATACTTTGGTTATCCCACTGTTCTTTTTTCATTTTTGGGATTTTGTCATTCCGACCAAGTCAGGTACCGTCTGATACCTGACGCGTGGAGGAATCCCTTTTGCAAATAGACTTTCGGATAAAGGGATTCCTCGGCTCCACTTCGTTTCTCTCGGAATGACAAGATTCTGAACTAATCCCTATTTCCTAGTTCCTATCTCTTCTTGAAATCCTACCACAATTCTGTTACTATTTCCTTTAGATATTAGATATTACTGAGTTGGGGTTGTGGCTCAGTGGCTAGAGCGTCCGCCTGTCACGCGGAAAGTCGCGGGTTCGAGTCCCGTCAGCCCCGCCTTCGCCTCGCCGAAACCCCGAAGTGTCGGGGAGAAGACGGGAAGCGATAATAAAAGTAGCTTAGAGTTCGGCTCGGCTACGGCGGGCAAGCCCGCTAAGTTGAAAAACCTGCCCACAAATTGTTTCTCCTGCCTCTTCTGCCCTTTCTGTTTCATAAATTCGTAAACTGCCCCGCATTTTACTTTTTTACTTTGAAACAAGAATTTTGAATTTTTTATATCTTATATTTTATATTTTATATTGCTTGAGAGGGGGTGAAAAAATAAAAATGGCAAATAAAAGGACTTCCGGTAATAAATCAATGGAACAAGCAACCGGTATTTCCGCTTTAATTGAAAAAGTTAAAAATTCCGAACAAACAATTAGTATGCTTTTTGGAATCGGTGTCGTCCTGTTAATTGGTGGTTTGTCTTATCGCTATTTTAAAAATAAAGGAAAAAATGTTTTTGAAACAAAAGAAACAGCAGAAATTCAGGAAACAACACGGGAAAAATTAACGGAAAATGGCACGGGAATAACGGAACAACAAGTAAAAATAGGTCTTCCTACGGTTCATACTGTTATCAAGGGAGAAAATCTTTGGAGAATTGCCCAAAAGTACTTTACTTCCGGCTATAATTGGGTGGATATCGCTAAGGCTAATAATTTAAGGAATGCCAATCTTTTAGCCGTTGGACAAAAACTAAATATTCCCACCGCCGCCGTAAGAAAACCAATATCAGAACTGCCAAAAACAGGAATTTCTTTACAAAACAAAGACTATGTTGTCCAAAAAGGCGATTCTTTAAGTAAGATATCTATGAATATTTATGGTACCTATTTCAGGTGGGAACAAATATACGAGGCAAACAAGGGAGCGATTGCCGATCCGAATTTGATTTATCCGGGGCAAAAAATTAAGATATAAACTTGAGCGGCCATAGTTGATCGGTTCAATGTCACCTTCCCAAGGTGAAGAGATGGGTTCAATTCCCATTGGCCGCTCAAAAATGAGAAGAAGTTTATGGTGAGCGAAGTCGAACCAACCCCCTACCCCGCTCATTTTTTGGCAGACTTAAAAAGATTAAGGGTTCCCCGCCTGCCGGCGAGGCAGGAAATCCCGTCCGTCGCTCTTTGCCTCGCCCCCGTCTTGCCGAAAGCGGACGAGGAGACGAACATAACTCTTCTTTTCAAAAAGTGGTAAAATACCCTCAAAAGCAAAATAAGAATCTTAAATTCTTAATTCCTATAAACTCTTAATTTTTATTTTCTTTTCGCCTACGTAGCTCAGTCGGTAGAGCATCGGTATCGTAAACCGCAGGTCGTCGGTTCGACTCCGACCGTAGGCTCATCAAAAAAATAAGAAATGGCTAAACCAAAAATGTTCCATATCAGTGAAACTGTTTCCGAAGAGGATAAATTTAAACGTCGGGCGGTAATTTTTGGTGCTCTAAGCATTTTCCTAATTATTCTTGCCATTTTTGTCGGTATTCCCGCTTTTTTAAAATTAGTAGATTTTATCGGCGACTTAAACAGTAAAAAGGTAGAAGAAATAAAAGACATCGTTCCTCCCGCCACTCCCCGTTTTTCTCCCCTTCCGGAAGCAACCAACAGCGCCCTTTTAATTATCGGGGGTTTTACCGACCCGGATACAAGGGTGAAAATAAATTTCAATGAAGGAGAAATTGAAACGCAAACCGACGCCGAGGGGAAATTCCTCCTTGAAAAATTATCTCTAAAACAAGGAGTAAACACGCTTTCCGCCGTATCCTTTGATGAAAGCGGCAATGAAAGCCAAGTTACAGAAACAAAAGAAATTACTCTTGATACCACCTCTCCGAAACTAACTATAGAAACTCCAAAAAGCGGAGAAACTTTTGAAGAGCAAAACCTATCTATTACCGGTACCGTAGAACCGGATTGCCGTTTGACTATAAATGATCACCTGACCGTCGTGGAAAACGACGGCAGATTTTCTACCAGTTTCATCCTCAAAGAAGGTTCTAACATACTTATCTTTGTCGCCACCGATCCCGCAGGCAATAAAACCGAGCAGCGACTTTCCATCACTTATTCACCGTAAGAATGTTCAAGATGTTTAAATTGTTCTAACTGTTAAATTTAAAATTTTAATTTGGAATTTGGATTTTTGTTTTGAAATTCTTAACTCTTAATTCAACTCTTCACTATTAACTATTAACTTCTTACTTCCTACCTCCTACTTCCCACTTCTTACTTCTTGTTAAAAATGACTGCAAACTCATCAAAAGGCAATAAACTAGTCCCATTGTTCCATCTAAAAACCCTTTCTGCCAAAAAAAATCTTTTAAAAACTTTGCCAGAGGGTAAATTATAATTTGAAGAGGGGTTATGTTATCCCGATCCGCCAGCTGGCGGACGAGGAATCCCTTTACTTTTTGTTTTTTAACATTCTCAGCCGCGATCCCGCTATAAAAATTAATCTTTTTCAAAGCCGTTGTTATATCGGGAAACGAGTCGTGAAACAGGGGATTTATTAAAACTCCCACTTTGCCTTTAACATCCCAAACTTCGTGCACTGCCCCTTTCCAAATTCCGCTGTCCTTTTTTGCTAATCGTAAAATTTTAATCGGCCCGAAAGACCAATCGTTTGCGGCCTTATCGGCGCAGTTTAACGCTTTGCCGAAAAAATATTCTTTCCTCGGTATGAGAAACCCATCAAACTTATTTTCTCTAATACGTCGCACAACCTCCGAAGATAGGGAAGAGGAAACTATTTCGTCAGCGTCAACAAACAAAACCCAGTCCCCTTTTGCTTTTTTTAATCCAAAATTTCTTTGCCCGGCAAAATTATTATCTAATTTTCTTTTGTAAACCTTTACTCCCCTGCTCTTTGCTAACTCTGCTGTTTTATCTTCCGAGTAATCGTCAATGACAATTCTTTCATCGCACCACTTCAATCCTTCCAAACATTTTTGAATGTTTTTCTCTTCATTCTTACTTAAAACTATTGCAGAAATATACATAATGTTACCTTTGAAAAATACTTCTTTATTTTAACGAAATAGTCATCTAAATCAAACAAATAATTTAAAACATATCCAGAAAAACCAAACCACTTCTTGCAAAAGTATCTTTTAGATTTGTCCCAAAAAATCTCATTAATTCTGTAAGGAGAACTGCGACTACTTTCCCCTTCAATATGTTTAACTAACGCATGAGGGTTATAAAAGATTTTATATCCTAACTTGTTAACTCTAATACAAAAATCTAAGTCTTCTAAATATAAAAAGAATTTTTCATCAAACCCACCTACCTTATCAAAGATATCTCTTGAACAAAACATAAAACAGCCTGAAATCATATAAACCTGACAAACATTCTTAGCGTTTAGTACTTTATAATTCCAAAAACGACTAAAATTTTTAAACCCAAAAAAATGAAATACTTTTTTTAATGAGGTGAACTCTATGATAACTTTAAATAGGCTTAATGGATTTACAACAGTTTTTTGCACTAATTTCTTTTTGCCATTTATTACCTTACAACCTGTTATTCCTCTATACTTAGCTTTCGTCAAAAATTTCCACATTACTTCAATAGTGGTTTTAGACAAAAAGACGTCGGGATTTAAAAATAAAAAATAATTATTTTGTGCTAGCGAAACACCACGATTTACCGCTTTTGCGAACCCAAAATTACTCTTAATTCCTAACATAACGAACATTTATATATCCTTTGAAATAATCTTTCGCGAGAAATTCCACATTCACTGACGATCCATTGTCCAGTAAAATAATTTCCGTAGGTAAAAAAGTAGAACTAATCAGAGAATTAAAGCATTTAGATAGTGTATCTTTTCTGTTTTGGAAAACAACTATAATTACTGACAAAGGTATTCTTCTCATTGACAAATTTATTTTATTCTTTTTTAATTGCATTAAAGATGAATTTTAAAAGATCAATAATATCTTTCTTCGCGCCATATAAAGGATGCCTACTGTTTTTGCCTTTATTCCTTATATTGTATTTCAATCCACTATGCTTTAAAAGAGTTGAGGGAGCAGTTATATCTAATGATAATTTTGACAATTATAGGGAAGAATGGGAACAATTAAGAGAAAATTGGGAAATAATAAGCGAACCAGAAAAACCTGAAAATCACGTATATAAAACGAACTTTTCAGTAACAAATACACATTCCATGGCTTTCGTTGTTAATAATAGCTTCGACTGGAAAGATTATTCTATCGAGGTCGATATGCTAAGTAAAAATGGTGTGGATCAATTATTGTTTTTTAGAGCTGACCCAGAAAATAACACCTTTTACTCGGTAGATTTAAGGGCAAACGGTTGGATAGATTCAAATAATATTGCAATAGCAAAAACCGTAAACAATAAACTTATTTGGTACTACCCTAATATTCGGCCAGACAAAATCGGATGTAATATATCTAATAACATATGGTATCGTGTCAAAGTAATCTCCTTAAAAGAAAAAATAAAAGTTGAAATTAAATGTCCGAGCAGTAATACTTTCAAAGAAGTATTCTATAAGGAAGATGTTGATCCTATTCTAACTGGTATCGCTGGAATAGGAGCTTGGAGTGGCTCATGGTCCGCCGGAGTTGAAAAGTGGTTTGATAATTTTGTCGTAAAGGATAACCCAACGCTTAATACTCCCCTTATCCTCCTCCCCGGGCTCGGGGCGAGCTGGAACACTAAAGCGATGGTGTATGGGGAAAGTGTAAATCAAAATGAATGGCAGATGACCTCATTCGTCAATATCTATGAGCGGTTTATCAAGACGGCGGAAGGCGCCGGTTATACTTTGGGCAACGATCTCTTTGTGTTTAATTATGATTGGAGAAAGAGACTACCGCAGATAACCAATGATTTTAACGATTTTATCAACGGCAACGACGATCTGAAAACCGCGGAAAAATTTGATTTTGTCGGCCACAGTTTAGGGGGCTTAATCGCCCGCGCCTGGTCGCAAACTTTTGATCAAACTAAAACAAAAACAAATAATTTAATCACTGTCGGTTCGCCGCATCTGGGCGCGGTTAAAGCTTACGAAGCTTTGGCGGGCGGAAAAATCGGGGAGAAAATGGATTTGGGCTGGATCGGAATGCAAATTCTCCTTCAAGTTTATAGAAGACATTTTGAAACCAATGCCGCTTTAATAAGAAATATTGCTCCGATTTTAAACGATATTATCCCTACTTTTAATTTTCTTAAAAAGAATGACAATCCTATCCCTGCCGGCGAAATCGCTTATCCAAATACTTTTTTAAAAGATTTAAATCAAACGGCTGACATTCTTTCTTTTTCCCATTTTGTCATCGGCAATTCCGGTAAAAACACGCCCGAATGGCTTTTGCTTTCCGAGCAATCGCTTTTGGATAAACTTTTAAATCTTTGGCCGGACGGAATACTGAGCTCTACAGTTTTGGGCGACGGTGACCAAACAGTTTTGAAAAAAAGCGCCTATCTGGAAGGCGGTTTTGATTCATCCTTAGAATTTAATTTAAATCACGGCGATTTAATTAACAATCAAGCAAGTGTGGAAAAAATCTTTGATCTCTTGGGCAAGTCCGGCACCACTATCTCCGGTCCGGACAGTTACCCGAACGACAATCTGTTAATTTTCTATCTTGCTTCACCGGCAAAATTAAAAGTTGACAGTCTGATTTTAAATGAAAACGATCTGCAAATGATTGTCTTTCCCAATCCCTTAACAAAAACTTATCAGGCGGAAATCCAGGGTACCGCCGACGGTACCTATCACCTTTATTTAGGCCAAGTTACTCCATCCGGTAATTTTTGGCAAACTTACGAAGGTGTTACAACAGACGGGGAAACAGATACTTACAGTTTTGATATCAACTTTAGCGACCCAAAACTTGATCCATTAATTTCAGAAGAATTCTTTAACAGACCAAAAAAACTTCTTGCATCTTTGTACGAGGAAACTATAGACAAGCGCCTTAAAACGGCTTTAACTCACCTAATAGAAGCGCAAGGCAACTACAATGAGGGCGAATGGTCAAACACTGTCGCGAGTTTAAAAAATTCGCTTTTACAAATAGCTTTCTTTCGCCGCAGTTTAAACGACGAACAAGTAGTAATTTATAACCGTGCCGGTGAAATTATGGAACTTTTGATAAACAATTTAGAAGAGGTTTTAAAAGAAAACAACCTTTCTTCAAAAACCAAAGCTCTAACCGAGCTCCACCGCGCCGAAACTCGCTATTCTTTAGCCATAAAAATTATCCTCTTGTCCGAATCCGAAAAAAACAAAAAACAAATTCAGACTTTAAACGCTGTTTCTCTCAAACAAGCAGAAGAAAATATAGACTTTGCTAAAAACCAACTTGATAAAAATAATTTCCCTTCCGCCGAAGCAAAAGCCTATTTCGCCTATCTCCTTTCAGTTGAAGGATTTCTGAATTAAAAAAGCGTTTCTTCAGATTTCCCCTCAGGCTTGGCAAAACAAATTCTGTATTTACACCAATTGCAATCTTCGCTCGGTTTGGGTGTGGGGCCATTTAAAAGATGCGAAACTTCGGAGATAAAACTATAAAATCTTTCCATATCTTCTTTTATTTCAAACCAATGCGGCTTGGCTTTAAAAATCACATTTTCTCCGGGAAAAGCTATCTCTTCAGGATTGATGGCGATCACTCCCATCTGACTGACTTTTTTCGGTTCGCCGAATTCCGGATTTTCCAAAGCAAATTTATAAGCATGCAGTTGATTAAAAAATTTCTGAATTTTATCTTCGCTCGGATCGGTTATTTTAAAATCAATGACCGCGTAAGTGCCGTCGTCCAAATGGGAAGCAAAATCAAAGCGGCCGCTGATAAAGCAATCTTTCACTGGTGGGATCGGCTTTGACCGCAAATAGCCTTCCTTTACTTCAACCTTACCGGCGGGAAGCTTGGAATTGATCTCTCTTAAATCCATTCCCAAAATCGCCGTTTGCAAAAGCGCATTCATTTTGGAAAAAATGCCCGGCATTCCGATTGTCGGAAGTGTTATCCCCCGTTTAACTTTCTGGTAATAGCAATGTTTGCAATCTTCATAAAGATACCTAAAATCCGACGGGGATAATTTAAACATATCCTTATTCTACCACCCTGAGCAATTTTCTGCCCTCGTGGACACGAGATCTCATTCCCCCGAGGAACTATTAGTCAATCTTTTGACTGACTGCAAATACGCAACAATATGTTCTTCTCCCGGTTTAGGCCTTTCTGTCGATCGCCATTCCTTTAGCTCTTTTTCATTAGCCCCCAAGTACCTGCTATATTGACCTGTTTGCAACATTCCTAACCATGCCTCTCTCATTTCCTCAGAAATTTCATTACCGGTGACAACAAATCTCTCTTCGCTCATAATTGTCATTTTAGCAAAAAGGTCAGCTCCTCGGTTTCTTTAATTCATAGAATTTTCCACTTCATCTACTCCCACGAAGAAAAAATTGACAGAATATGGAGAAAAAACGTAGTTGATAAGTTATATTTCCGCCTCAAACAACAAACAACCCACCAATATCAAAAATAATTGCATTAATTATTAATGTGTTTGTTTACAAACGCCAAATAGTCTTCAACCGCCAGCCGGGTGATCCTTGTCAATTTGTCGCTTTTTAAAATATTTTCCGGGTAATCACATATAAATCCCAACCCTTCGTGCACTTCTATATCATTAGTCTTAACACCTTTAATTAAAAAAACATGAACAATGTAATCCATTCCGTCTAGCTCTTTTGTTTTATGGTAGATATTTAGTTTTGCTACGGAATATTTTTCAACGTCTAAATTAACTTCTTCTTTTAGCTCACGTTTTAATCCTTCTTCTATCAAATCCCCTGACCTCAACGTACCGCCGAATAACGCGATAAGGCCAGGGTTAACAATACCCGGATTGTTGTCTCTTTGTTGAATGATTATTTTTCCCTCGGCAGTCGCCAAAATTGCGTGGGCGCCGACTTTGGTTTCTTCTTGGTCTACTACCATATCAAATTAAGTATAACATAGGTTTAGGGACCGTTATAAGTTTTACCATAAATTACACAAAACATTACTATATCTTTCCCCTGATGCCTTTTGATGCTATTTTATTACACTGGGGAAGAATTGGGGGAATGAAACCAAACAGATTAAACGACTTTCTATAGCAAGAAATATCGTTAAACCCAAGGTATCCAAGTCATTTAGCCATTTAACAATTTAATTCACTGTCTAAAAAACTGTAAAGAAGCAAGTTTTCCGTCGGTAGTTAAATTGATATTTAAAATTCTTAAACCAGTCTCATCTCCTGCAGAAGGCAAATTAACAACATGCATTTCACAATTTTTTAGTTCGCTGATTTTTGCCAAAGCCGCTTTTGCCGAAGGGTTAATAACGGATACTGCCGCCAAAGCAATTAAAGTTTCGCTGACCGATAAACTCGGGTGATGTTCTGCCGCCACCTCTTTTACTTTTGAAACTTCTTTCAAAACATTCGGGCTGATCAAATTAATTTCATCGGGAATACCGGCTAAAACTTTCAACCCGTTAATCACCGCCGCCGATTCGGCATGGAGCACCGGCGAATTCTTGCCGATAATAATCCGCCCATCTTTCAACTCCAACGCCGCCCCGTTATAAACACCGTCATGGCCTTTACCGGTTTTTTTAGCATTTTTAGCCGCTCTCCTTGCCGGCAAAACCGTTTTTCTGTCTTCTGGTTTTAACTTCGCTTTTTTCATTACCTCGTCCATTCTTTCAACCGTCTCCTGTGTTTCCTTTCCTTCTATTTTTTCGCGGCGGTAACGGAAATGCCGCCTGATTATTTCTTCTTTTGACGCTTTTTGACAAATTAAGTCATCTGTTATCCCCGCTTTTATCATGTTCATTCCCATATCCGTCGGCGATCTGTAACCAAAAGGATATTTCTCCCCGGTAATTTTATGAAGAATGCTTTTTAAAATTAAAAAGTTTTCAATGTCGCGGTTATAGTTAACCACGGAAATGCCATATTCCTTTTTATGGAAAGGGTCAATCATATTAATGTCGCCTAAGTCGGCGGTCGCGGCTTCATAGGCGATATTGATCGGGTGGGCAAGCGGCAAGTTCCAAACCGGAATTGTTTCAAATTTGGCGAAACCGGATTTTATTTGCCTTTTTCTTTCGTGATAAATTTGGCTTAAACAAAAAGCCATCTTTCCCGAACCGGGGCCGGTACCTGTTACCACAATCAATGATTTTTCCACTGGAACATAAGGCTGTTTTTCATACCCCTCTAAAATTTTCTGTAAATCTTTTGGATAACCCTCTATTTTATTTTGAAAATAAACCTTAAAACCGGCATTTTCCAGTTTTCTTTTTAGAGGTAACACTGATGATTGTTCCTGAAAACGGGAAATAATTATCCCTCTTACTTTTAAACCAAAGCTGTTAATATCACCGATATCTTTTAGCGTTTGCAAATCATAAGGTAGACCGGTATCGCCCCGGATTCTGCCTTTGGCAATATCTTCCGCGCAAACGCAGTAAAAAAGCTCCATTTTTTTTAATTGTTTAAGCAATTCAATCTTAGCGGTCGGGCGGTAGCCCGGAGTAGTTCTGGCAAAATGCTGGTCTGAAAAAAGTTTCCCGCCAAACTCTAAATAAAGTCTTTTAAATTTATGGAGTCTTTCCGAAAGTTTTTTTAACTGCCTCTTCAAATATTTATCCGTATCAAAACCGACTTTAGTATTCATGTACTTTTGATAAATATATACTCATTTTTAATGAAATACAAAAAAAATTCCCGCAAAAACTTTGCGGGAATTTAAAAGAAAGAAACTTCTCTTTTAACCAACAATCTTTTCCCAAGGATATTCCGGATTGCCAAAATGCCCATATCTTGCCGTCTTTTCGTATATCGGCTGACAAAGATTTAGTCCTTCAATAATTCCCAAGAGGGAAAGATCGAGTAATCCCCAGGCAAAATCTTCAATCACTTTCTGTGACTTTTTTGCTGTTCCAAAAGTTTCTATCGCTCTCGCGATCGGGTCTTTATAACCAATAACATAAGCAACCTGCACTTCACAGCGGTCAGCCAATCCGGCAGCGACAATATTTTTGGCAATGTAACGGGCGGCATAAGCACCGGAGCGGTCAACTTTGGTAACATCCTTTCCGGAAAAACACCCGCCGCCAATTCTCGCCATTCCGCCGTAAGAATCAACAATAATTTTCCTGCCGGTAACGCCGGTATCCGAAGCCGGTCCGCCTATCTCCCACTTACCGGTACCGTTTAAAATTACTTTATTCTCGGCAACGATCGGCATCTTATATTCTCTTAAAACCGGCAAAACTGCCAATTTATAAAGCTGTTTCTTCACTTCCTCTTTGTCAGTCTGTGGGCCATGTGGCGCCGCTAACACTATTGTTTCCACACTCACCGGCTTGCCTTTTTCATAGCGCACCGTTACCTCGCTTTTGCCATCGGGCTGCAAAAAAGGCAAGGTACCATCCTTTAAAAGATCCATTTTTTTAACCAAAGAGTGCGCCAGCATTATCGGCAGCGGCATCAGCTCCGGCGTCTCGTTAACGGCATAGCCAAACATCATTCCCTGGTCACCTGCTCCGCCGATATTCGCGCCCAAAGCAATATCCGGCGACTGTTGATGAACAAAAACATCAATCGGCGACTCGTCGGTAAAAGCCAATTCTGTATGAACATAGCCCAAACCCTTGATTACTTTTTGAGCAATCGCCTTAAAGTCAAGCGGTTGTGGGCAAGTAACTTCCCCCGCCATCACCACCTGATCTTTGGTTACTAAACTTTCCAAGGCAACTCTTGATTTTGCAAAAATCTTAATCGCCGCGTCAAGGACCGCATCGGAGATTTGGTCACAAATTTTATCAGGATGTCCGGCACAAACAGACTCGGAAGCAAAAATACCGTAGTTCATTTTTCCTCCTTATTTAAACTTAAATAATAATAGTGAGGCCTGTCCCCATGAACCCTTATGTGGTTTATGGATAAGCACCGCGATCCGCTAGCTGGCGGACTCGGTTGCTGCTCCCCGACACTTCGGGAAAACTCCTGACAGTGCTTTCTCAAATTTATAAATGACTATCTTTTGCTTGTCAAGTGGCAAAACATTTTGAATAGTATCTATTTTCTACCCCTGTTCAGCGGACAGCAAGGGTCTCTTCCGTTTATCTCACCACTGCTTGCGAATGCTACCGCTCGACATTCACCACCACACTTTGTTCTGCGTCTGCAGTTTCGGCAATTTATATTCGGATTTAGTTTCACCGTTCTAAGAATTGAAAACTTTTCGGAATTCATCCATATTTCATCCAATTCTCTAGACGAAGTAATTTTTCCCGCCTCAAACTCCTCACCTAAAAAAACACACGGAGACACAACTCCGAACGAATTTATATGCAAGCCTCTTGTACCGGCACCACAATCAAAATCTTCAATAAATATTTTGTCTGTGCAATCCTCACTGTAATCCATGATATCTTCCAAATTCACTTTAACACCTTTTTCTTTTTGTCTATTTAACCAATCAATTGTCCTCCAATAATCCTTGTTAGGATTTATTAATGCTAATAGGTTAGTATTTGCCCGTCCGCAAGGCTTTGCCCTTCTTACCTTAATCTGAATATTATATTTCTTTGATAGAGAAACTAAAAATGGTATATCCTTAAAATTACTGAAAACTTTCCCATTCATCAGTGTCGTTCCTATAGAAGTGGGAACACCCTTGTTTATTAGTAATTCAATGCACTTAATTGCTTTGTCAAATACCCCGGCTCCTCTTAATTTATCGTGATTTTTTCTGTTGCCATCCAAACTAACCGTAACTTTCACTCCCAAAAACTTAAGGGCGTCAGCGTTTACTTGATCAACTAAACAACCGTTAGTACTGATTGAAACCAATAAATTACTTTTATTGGCAAGATCTACGATTTCCCAAAAATTTGGGTGTAAAACCGGTTCTCCGCCGCCTATTTTCACCTGAAAAACACCTCTTTTCTTTGCCCATCTGAATATTTCCTTTATTACATCCATAGATAAATCGAAACTGGAGTTGCCTGAAGATGAAAGACAATGCAAGCACTGCAAATTACACCTCGTGGTAACGTCAACAAAAATTTTTACCGGTGCGCTAAGAGAGTTCTTTACCTTTGGATTTTCAATTATTTTATAATTCGGTTGCTTTTTATCTGTGAGATACCGAATTTTCTTTATAATACTCCTCCGCGGGTTTGCCGCTAACACATAGTTATTTTCCCGTCTATAGATCCACTCATCTTTAGGAGTTACTAAATCCGTATAAAAAAGTTTATTGTTAGTATTCACAGTTTTTAATAAGCCCCTGTATTAACTTTTATTATACCATGGTTTAACTATCCGATATTTTCTGTCCAATTTTCTTGCTTCCTCTATTACTGCCCTCGTTATTAGAGTATTATAATGTTATTGTTCTATTCTTTCCAAGTCAATATGAATTTTCATCTTTGTAAATACGAAGAAATATTCAAATCTTTACCCGCTTCCTCTTCCAAAATCGCCGTTCTGGTTGCCCACCCCGACGATGAATCCTTTGGTTTTGGTGGACTAATTCAAAGATATAAACTACAAGGTATCGATGTAATTACGCTTACGCAGGGAGAAAAGGGAGATGGTGGCTGCGTCCAAAAGAGAACTAGCGAACTGAAAAAAGCAGCCAACATACTCGGTGTAAATAATCTTTTTCTTTTTAATTTACCCGACGGCAGACTTAATACCAATTTGGCGAAAGTCAAAAAAGTCATTAGGATGATATTAAACTCAACCTACCAAACCATAGCAACCATGCACCCGGAAGGAACTTCTCATCCTGATCACCGCGTTATTTCTAAGTTGCTTTTACGTAACTCAAAAAATAAAAAAATCTTACTTCAATTTTTACCGGAAAAGGTCTCATTTAATTTTCAAAAGGACAAAATTCTTGAAGTGAAATTGTCTGACAAAGAGTACAAAACCAAAAAAGTAGCCATTCAATGTCATCAAAGCCAATCTGCTGATATCAACCGGATTTTGCCCAAACTTCACAACGCTGAACATTATTTTAAAGGCTGAGATTCCATCCCCTTGGCTATCTTCTTAACATAATAAATCATATCCCGAACAGCAACAGTATCACAATTGGGATTGCCTACCATAAATCTTAAAATTTGCCTTTTTTCTCCTTTTTTTGTATCAAAACATACTTTGGTCGAATGCAGAAAATAGTTACCTTCACTTTTTATCCTTTTATAAATATTAAAGTTTAGATTATCTAACTCCGGTGATTTCAATCTTTTATTACCTTTATAGTAAAACAGAACAGTGTTAAAATCCGGTCTTTTAACTACCTCAAAATCCGCATCTTTCCTTAACATTTTCCACGCAAATTCAGCGATGTTGTTTAAATGTTCAATATTTTTGCCAATTCCGCCAACTCCTAAATTTTTAATTAAAAACCACAGTTTTAGTGAATCCCAGGCACGACTTCCCAAAAGCGGCGTCACTCTGCCAAAATCAAAAACACCCTCTTTATTGATTAAGTCTTCGTCAGCCATAATCTCTAAAAACTTATTGTCTCTAAACAATAGAAAACTTAGTGGGTACGGCATAAATAAATTTTTGTGTGGATCTGCCGAGATACTGTCAAAATGCTCTATACCACTCAATCTGTCTTTCAATTTAGTGCTGAACTTCAAACAAAAGCCATGACAGGCATCTGCGTGTAGCCAAATCCCCGAATCGCTATCTTTCACTACTCGATTGATTACCTGGAAATCATCTATCGTTCCTGTTTTACTGTCACCGGCAAAAGCTACCACCGTCAAAATTTCACCTTTAAATTTCATTAACTTCCTTTTTAAATCTTCAATGTCATATTTAAATCCCTTAGCTTCCACTTCTAAAATTTCCCCACAATTAAGCAGCTCTACAGACCTTCTAATACTATAGTGACTTATATCTTTAGGAATCAGAACATATTTTCTCTTCTTGTCGCCTTTTTCATTACTGTTTTTTTTGGCCAGCAATAAAGCAACAAAATTACTCATTGTCCCGCCGGCTGTAACCAGACCCCCTGCCGAAAAAATACTTCCAGGCTTTCCGACATTGATTTCATAACCTACAATTTCCCTTAACCACTTAATAAGCGCGATTTCAATATGCGTAGCAATGGGAGACCAATCATGATTCATTAAATTTTGCTGGAGAAAACTTTTCATTATATCCGCTCCAATTGACGCTACTGAATTACCGGCATACGGAAACCCAACAAATCCTTTATGGGAGACATTTATACAAAAGGGTAATACGTTTTTTTCAAACTCGCCCAATACATCTTCCACGTTCTTTCCGACTTTTGGTATAGATTCTGAATGTACCCGTTCAATAATTTCTTCCGTAACAACCCTATTTACTATTCGTTTTTGATTCTTAAAACCTACCCCTAAATCAATTATTCTTCTAAAAAAAGCTATACTCTTTTTTTTATTGTCTGAATTAAGTATCATTTTTATATTTTAACTCCAAAAATCTTAAAAACAAAAGAAGTTTCTACTTAATTTTTTGATTTCTGAAGGAGATAATATTTTCTTTTCTCCTGAGGAAACCTTTCAATCGCATAACGAAGCATTGTCCGCGGCATAGTTTTCGCGTATTTTTTTAAAAATTTTTCCTCTTCCTTTTGGTCTTTTTTACCTACCTCGCGCAGCATCCACCCAACCGCCTTATGGATTAAATCTTCCTTGTTATTCAATAAAATTTCAGCAATTTTAAAAGTGTCGTCAAATTGATTGATTTTAATAAAAGCGAAAGTGGCCATTATTGCGATCCTTCTCTCCCATAAGTTTTTACTCTTTACCAACTTGTATAAAATTTTTTTATTTTTATCTAATAAAAAATTACCTAAAATTGAAGGCGCCGAACCGTCAACTAAGTCCCAATTATTTACCCTTTTTAAATTTTTCAAATAAAAATCAACGATTATTTTTTTCTCTTTATTCTCCCCTCTCCGATAGAGGTCGCACAATATTCCTAAGGCAATTGACCGGCATTCGTGAATTTCATCTTCAAGAAGTTTTTTTATTTCCGAAAGCGGCAAACCTTTATATTTTCTGATCATTTCGCCAATTCCCGCCGACATCAATCCGATAAACTTGTCCCCTTCTCCGTATTCTCCCCTTCCGGTTTTAAAATACCGGGCAAAAGCTTTTGCTTTCTCCGGATTTGCCGATTCTTTCAATTCTCGTTTAACAGAAACTGCGTTTATGATCATTTTGTTTTTCCTGTAGAGACGCAAAATTTTGCGTCTCTACAAATGTGGGCTTGACAGGATTCGAACCTGTGACCTTTCGGATGTGAACCGAACGCTCTACCACTGAGCCACAAGCCCAAATGTTTCAATCTAAAATCTAAAATTTTAAAATATTTTTCCCCTTGTTTAATTATACCAAACCCGCTACACTGACATTTAGCAATTTAGCAATTTAGCAATTTAGCAATTTAGCAATTTAGCAATTTAGCAATTTAGTTTTATGTTCCGCAAGATTTTAAATTTCTTTTTAGATTCCATTCAGGCGTTGGTATTGGCCCTCTCAGTTTTTGTCTTGGCCTATCTTTTTGTTGCCCAGCCAAACCAAGTCCACGGTAATTCAATGTTTGCTAATTTTCATGACAAAGAGTTTTTACTGACGGAAAAAATCTCTTATAAAATGCATGATCCAAGAAGAGGTGAAGTCGTTGTTTTTAAAGCCCCGCCTTCAGAGCCCTGCTCTGCCGAAGAGTGCGAATATATTAAAAGGGTAATCGGTCTGCCCGGAGAAACAGTAATGGTTTCGCAAGGCAAATATTACATCAATGGCAAAGTCCTAAAAGAAGACTATCTGCCGGAAGATATTTATACTAATGACGGCAGCTTTTTAAGTGAAGGCAAACCGGTAATTGTTCCTCCTAATGAGTATATTTTATCCGGTGACAACCGTCAGCACTCCCGCGATAGCCGCGAGTTTGGTTCGATTACCAAAGATCGCTTCATCGGCCGCGCTTTCATCTGTTACTGGCCTGCAGATAGAGTACGAATAATTGAACAAGGGAAATACTAAGCAAAGAAATTCGCAATTTCCCAATTTCTGTTTTAGAATTTCTAACTTTTATTTTTCTTCCAAAATTATTCTCACACCGGTTTTTCTCTCTTTAATAGCAATTTTTCCAAACTTTTTCTCAAAAACTTTCTCTAAATATTCCAAAATCTTTTTCACTTTCTCCTCATTTAGAATTTGTGGTTTGTTTTTTACTTTTTGCCGCACTAACTCTTCTGTTTCTCTAACCGAGGCGTGCGTTTTTAAAATTGTTTTATAAATTTCAATACACTCTTTTATATCATTTATTCTTAATAAACTTCGGGCATGACCTTCACTTATCAACCCTCCCCAGACACCATCTTTAATCGCTTCCGGCAGTTCCAAAAGCCTTACGGAATTAACAACAAAAGGGGCACTTTTACCTATTTTTTTTGCAATTTTCTGAAAGCTTAAACTTTCTTTTTCCTTAACAAGTTTAAACAATTGTCCGCGGGCAATTGGGTCCAATTTGCGATAATCCGAAAGTGCTACATTCACAAAAAAGAAGTAAAAACTAAAATTAAATTAAAATGGATTTTAACCCGTTAACGCGCTAATTTTTTAACTCTCTAGAGAACACACACCATATTTTTCCCTAATCTTTTCTTAAATTTCACTACTCCGTTGCGCATTGCAAAAATCGTAAAATCTCTCCCCATTTTTGTTCCTTCACCGCAAGCTACTTCGCTCCCTCTTTGGCGGATAATAATTTCACCAGTTTTTACATTTTGGCCGCCATAAAGCTTTATCCCTAACCGTTTTCCTGCTCTCGCCGGCTTTTGTCCAAATTTTCCTTTCTTTGCTTTTACCTTTGCCATTTTGAATTTGTTAACCCGTTAACGCGCTAATTTTTTAACTCTACTAATCTTTTTTCTTTTTACTAAATTCTTTTCTTCCATCTTTCTGGGCTTTTCGACCCTCTTAATCTTCTTCTCAGAAACTTTAATATCCTCTATTAAAAGTCTTGTTAACTTTGCCCTAAATCCCTTTACCTTTCTATATCTTGATTTTGCCTTATACTTTGCCACCCTGATTTTTTTACCTTTAAGGTGCTCCAAAACTTTCAGTGTTACTGTTACATCTTCTAAATAAGGAGTGCCTATTAAAACATTCTCACCATTCATCGCCGCCAAAATCTTGTCAACAATAATCTCTTCGCCAACCTTTTGTCTTAATCGGTCAACAATAATTTCCTGACCCAATTTTGCCTGAAACTGTCGGCCTTGAAATTCAAAAATTATGTAATCCATAACGGACCATTCTATCAGTTCATTGTGAAAAAAACAACCCCAAAGAAAAAAGCGAAGTTAACAGTGACGAGCCGCCATAGGAAACAAAAGGTAAGGGAACGCCAACAATCGGAAAGAGTCCCAAACACATCGCTAAGTTCAACGCCGTTTGCAAGAAAAACTGAGTAAAAATTCCTAATTTTAAATAAAAATCAAAACTTCCTCTTTCGTCAATTTTTTCTCTGGTTTTTTTTATCATTTTTAACAAGGTCAAAAAAAACCAAAAATAAAGAAACAAACAGAAACTCGCCCCGAAAAATCCCAACTCCTCCGCAATGGAAGCAAATATAAAGTCAGTGTGTTTTTCCGGAAGATATGCAAGCTGTGTCTGTCTGCCCTGACCAAAACCGCGACCAAACCAACCGCCGGAACCAATGGCAATTTTTGCCTGAATGGAATTGTAACCGGAGTTTAAGGGGTCGGAATAAGGATTAAGAAAACTTTTTATCCGCATCACCTGATAAGGTTTGATAAATTTTCCTCCAAAAAGCAAAAGTGAAACCGCAAAAAAGGCGAAAATTCCCAGCCACCAAAAAACTCTTTTCTGCGCGAACATCAACAAGAAAGCTAAAACGGCGAAAATTATCACCCCGCTTCCCAAATCCGGCTGGAGAACGATTAGTATTGTCGGAACAATAATACTGACAAAATTTAATAAAAATTTTCCGAGATTAGCCGCGCCCAAAAAAAACTCGCGGCTGGCAAAACCAATTAAGAAAGGTTTGGCAAACTCCGAAGGTTGGCCCAAAGAAAAGCCTCTTATATCCAGCCAGCGGCTCGAACCGCGACTAACTCTGCCGAAAAAAAGAAGGAAAAAAAGTAAAATCGTTATCGCCCCATAAAAAATCCTGTTAAAACCAAAAAACTTTTTTGTCCCAAAAGCTTTGCCGGCAAAAAAAACAAAGATTCCAAAAAGCCAAAAAATCGCCTGCCGCAAAAAAAGATCTTTCGCCAACCCCCAAACCATTAAAAGATTTAAAAACGCAAAACCAAAAACGGTAAACATAAAGAGTAAACAATAAATAATATATCTAAACTTCAATCTATATCTTATAATAAGTCGAGTTACTTGAACGATCGTTTAAGTAACTTTCCACTTGTAATCTATAAGTAGAAATGAAACTTAATATTTTCAAGAAAAATAACTTTTCATAAATACGGAGGGATACGAGCAAAATAAATAGTACTTTCTAATTTATCACATCTTAATCATTAATATTGATAGAGAGTTTTCTAAAGCAACAATAAAAGATTGTATATTAAAGTATTCCCATGACTATTCACTGTTCACTACTCACTTGCTTATTACTTTCCTTTTCTCAAATATGCCGGAATATCAAAATCGTCTAAGATCTCTACGCCTTCCGGCAAATCTTTTTCCTGAAAAAGCAACTTTGTTTTTGAGGAAAACTTTTTCTTTTTTGGAATTTCCTCCTTTTCTTCTATTTCGCTCACAATCCCGCTTACAGGCAAAGTTTTTTTGTCAGGAAGCATCTGAGAAACAAGCCTGCGCGTTTCGTCAAAACCGGTGGCGATCACTGTTACTTTAACCCCTTCCATGTTTTCATCAATCTTTGCCCCGAAAATTATATTGGCATCGCCGCCAACCTTTTCGCTGATTATTTTTGCCGCCGCCTCCACATCGGCCATTGTCAAATCAGTTCCGCCGGTGACATTAAATAAAACCCCTCTCGCTCCTTCCACAGAAACATCAAGAAGCGGCGATGAAATCGCCGTTTTCACCGCATCTTCGGCCCTTTTTTCACCAGTCGCCTCGCCGACACCAAGTAAGGCGCTGCCGGCATCTTTCATCACTGCCTTAACATCTGCAAAATCAAGATTTATCAACCCGGTCGCGGTTATCAATTCAGAAATTCCCTTTACTCCCTCTCCTAGAACCGAGTTTGCCAAACCAAAAGCTTCAAGCAATGTCATCTTTTTACCGGCGACATCTAAAAGCCTCTGGTTGGGAACAATAATCAAAGTGTCAACTTTTTCTCTAACTTTTTCCACCGCCTCTTCGGCGGTAACCATTCTTTTTGTGCCCTCAAACAAAAAGGGCTTTGTCAAAACCGCTACTGTCAACGCTCCCAATTCTTCCTTGGCAATTTGCGCCACCACCGCCGCCGCTCCAGAACAAGTGCCGCCACCCATGCCGCCGGCAATAAAAATCATATCGGTGTTGCTCAAAGTGTTTTTTATTTTTTCCTTTGATTCTTCTGCCGCCGCTTTTCCCACTCTCGGATCGCCACCGGCGCCCAAACCGCGGGTTACTTTTTCCCCTATTTGTAATTTCACATCAGCCTTTGAAGTTAAAAGCGCCTGCGCATCGGTATTAATACTAATAAACTCCACTCCATTTACTCCCCCTTTAGCGATCATATAATCCACTGCGTTGCCACCGGCGCCACCAATGCCAACTACTTTTATTTTTGCTGCTGATGAAGGGACTGGTTGAACTAAGGCCATAAATCCAAATTAAAAATTAAATATCAAATGTAAGAAAAAGGGCAGAAAACTTTTCAACCTTTCAACAATTTTCGTTATGGCAATAATGGTTTTAATATTTCACCCATTTTTCCGAAAATGCTTTTAAACGGAAATTTTTTTCCTATTTTTATTCTCCCGGTGATCCTTCCAAAATTAAAAGATCCGCTCTTCGCCACCCGCTCTTTTCTTTTTTCTCTAATTCCATAAAGAAGTAGTCCTACCGCCGAAGAGAACTCCGGAGAAAGAACTTCATCGGCAATTCCTCCCAATTTCTCCGGCATGCCAATTCTTGCCGGCAGGCCCAAAATCTTCTGGCAGTGATATTTAATCCCCACTGTTTTTGCTCCCCCTCCGGTTAAAATCACTCCCGCAGGCGTGGAACCGCCAAAACCGCTTGCTTTAATCTCCTCCCGTATTATGGCAAAAATTTCTGCAAGCCGCGGTCCGACAATCCCGTCTATCGCCGTTTTTAAAGAAATTTTTCTTTTATCGTCAAAACTAACACCCATTTTTTTTAAAGAAATTTCATCTTCGCCGCCGCTTTCCTCCGCCTGTCTCTGAAATTTCTCCAAAGCGACTTTTAATTTCTCCGCTTCATCTAAAGGTAAACGCAAGCCGATCGCCAAATCGTTGGTAACATTCCTTGAACCAATAGGAATAACTGTTGAATAACAAGGAGCACCCTCGCTATAGATTACCATCGTCGTAATACTGTCACCAATATCTATCAAGATTACTCCCAATTCTTTTTCTGTCGGTGTTAATACCGCTTCCGCGGCGGCGAAACCGGAGAAAATAAAACTTAAAACCTGTACTCCCGCCTCCTCGCTACATTTTCTCAAATTTTTCAAAGAAGATGAGGCAGCAGTAACAATATGCGCTTCTACCTCAAGCCGAACACCAGTCATTCCAATGGGGCTTATGACCTCCCCTTGACCATCAACTTTAAACTGCCGCGGCAAAGTATGTAAAATTTCCGAGGAACTCGGCAAAGAAAGTGCCTTTGCCGCCTCTATCACCCTCTCAATGTCATCCTGTGTTATTTCCCCCTTAGGATCAGCAACTGCAACTACTCCTTGCGAATTTAAAGAACTGATATAAGGAGCGGAAATGCCAACAAGAGCCTCACTGATATTAAAACCGGCCATTCTCTCCGCTGCCTCAACCGAAGTAACGAGGGATTCTGTTGTCTGTTCAATGTTAACAATCTGGCCCTTGCGGATACCGCAAGCAGTGACAGTGGAAACACCGATAACATTTACCCTCTCTTCCTCCGGAAAATATTGGCCCACTAATGTGGTTATTTTACTGCTGCCAATATCAATGGCGACTATTAAATCAGAACGAGGCATAAGCTTTCTCTCCGCTTAAATCTACTAACTTCGGCAAACGAAAATCGTTTCCCTGTTTCATTTTAGCCTCTTTTAAAACCAATTGTAAAGATGCTATCTGTGCTCTCGGTTCACTGTCAACAGAAAATATTACCGTTAATTTTCCTTCGGGAATTAGCAAAACCGTTTCCAATCCCCTAATTTCTTTTTTCCAAAAAGGGCCGCGCGCGATAACAAACCCCGACTCCTTAAGTGTAAAAACCAAGTTAAATTTTTTCTTTTCCTCTTCTGCCGCCGGCGACAATTTCTGTGGGTGAAAAATTTTAAAAGTTTTTAAAAGCAAAGGAGCTAATTTAAATTCAAATAAAAGAAAAACCACCGCCAGTGAAAATGCCCAAAAAAATCTTTTTCGCTTCATTTTTCAAGTGTCTCTAAGACTATCTGCCAAAACTTTTTTGCCGTCGTTTTAAAATCGAACTTTCTCCAATTATTTTCTTTCTCCAAACAATATTTTTTATCGTTGTTTACTATTTCAAAAATTATTCTTAGTAAAACTTCGGGGGTTAATTCTTTTTGTTCAATTACCGCCGCCAGTTTATTTTTTCTTAAAAATTCAGCATTTTTTCTCTGCTCGTCTCCGGAAGTAAAGGGTAAGGGAATTAAAACCGCTGGTTTATTTAACGCTAAAAGTTCGTAAATAATGTTCGCGCCCGCGCGGGAAATAACAACCCTTGTTTTGTTTAATAAAGGGCCAAGATCTAAATCTTTTACAAACCGTAAGGCAAAATAATTTTTAATCCGCATTTCCTCTAAATTCCTATCAACACCTATCTGGTGAACAAGAGAAAACTTTTTTCTTAATTGATCTCTTGCTTTAAAAACAACTCTATTAACCGCCTCGGATCCGCTTTTTCCGCCGGTAATATAAATAATCGGCAATTTATTCCCTTTTAAAAACTTAAAGATTTGTGACTCTTCTGGAAATTCTTTTGCAAAAATTTGTTTTCTTAATAAATTACCGGTGAAAACTGATTTTTCTTTTGGCAAGTCTTTAAGGCTTTCCGGAAAGGAAACGGCAATAACTTTGACAAACCTTAAATTTATTCTATTTGCCAACCCTAAGGTCTTGGTCTGTTCATGAGTAACGCAAGGAATGCCCAAAAACCAACTGGTTACCACCACCGGCATCGACAGAAAACCGCCAAAAGAAACAATTATTTTCGGCTTTATTTTTAAAAGGAGATATAAACTTTGGCAAAAACCTAAGGGAATTTTCAAAAGGCTTGTCAAAGCCTTCAATGAAAAATGGCGGTAAAATTTTCCCGAAGAAAAAGGGATAAATTTAATAAACTTTAATTTCTCAAGAGTTTTATACTCAAAAGAAAGCGCTTTCGTCCCCTCGTGGGCATATTTTGTGCCGAAGTAATAAATTTCCCATTCCGGCGAAGTTTCTCTTATTTCCTCAATCAGCGCCAACGCCGGCGTCGTATGCCCGCCGACAATAACAATTCTTTTCTTCCCCATTAAACTAATTGTATCTTATCCTTCACTTTTTTTGAATTTTTACTTATATTTATCAAAATTCCCACCGCCGTTAAAAAAACTAAAAGCGAGGAACGCCCGTAAGAAACAAAAGGAAAAGGAACGCCAGTCAAGGGAATGATCATTGCAACCGCTCCCAAATTCACCGCTCCTTGAAAAGCAATTAAGGTCGCGATTCCACCAGCTAATATTTTTCCAAAAGAATCTTTTGCCAAAAAGGCTACTTTGAGACAAGAGAAAACCAAAAAAGTGAAGGCAGTGATAAATACCAAAATTCCCACAAAACCAAACTCTTCCGCGGCGACAGCGACAATAGAATCTGTTGTCGTTTCCGGTAAATACTGATATTTTTGCCGCGAATTGCCAAATCCTGTGCCAAACCAGTCACCGGAACCCAAGGTTAATGCCATTTGATAAACATGATATGACTTCCCCAAAGGATCATAAAAAGGATCCAAAAGCCCAAAAACTCTTTCTCTTCTATAAGGAGAAGAAAAGATGAGCAAAGCGGCGGAAACTAATCCAAATAAAGCGATTACTAAAAGACTCTTCAGATTTTCCCCTCCCAAGAAAAGTGTCGCGCCGGCACAAATAACCAACAAGGCCGCCGAGCCAAAATCCGGTTGAAGAATAATTAAAGCGGTAGGTAAAATCACCAAAAATAACATCTGCCACAAAGGTGGCTTTTCTTCTTTTGCCAAAAGCGACGAAAGATAAATTACTAAAGACAATTTCATTAATTCTGAGGGCTGAAAAGTTAAAATACCAAAATTTAACCATCTTCTTGCCCCGTAGGCTTTAATGCTTACTTTAGATAAAAAGACCAATGCCAAGAGCATTAAATTCGCCCAATAGATTGGCACAGAAAGCTTCTTTAATGATTGATAATTAAACTTCGCGAAAAACAAACAAACAAAAGTTCCCAAAAAAATGCCGAGCGCTTGATTTTTTAAAAAATAAAACTTGTCATGAAAAACATCTTGAGCCTGCACCATTGAAACATCGGCGATCATCACCAAGCCAAAAACCAAAAACAAAAGAACCAAAAATAAAAGGAAAATTTCCAACCGTATTTTTTTACCGGCAAACATTTTTTACCCCCCAACTTTTTAATATTTTAACCTTTCAACATTTTTTCATATTCCCCACAAATACGCCAATCTCTTGGCGATATTAAACCAAAGTGGCGCCGCCGTCTCCGATCCCCAAGGGGAACTCTGCGGCTCACGCAAACTAACTAACATCACCACTTTTGCTTCTTCCGCCGGCGCAAAGCCAATAAAAGAAGCGATTGTTTTTTCTTTGTCATAATACCCTCCTATCGGTATTTGTGCCGTGCCGGTCTTGCCTGCAACAGTCAAATTTGCCGGTTTTGCCCATTTTGCTTCGCCCTCATCAACAGCGGCGATAAGCATCTCTTTTATCTTATTGGTCGTTTCCTCTGATAAAACTTTTTCACTTTTTTCCGATAAATTCTGCCGGCATTTTTCATCCTCTCCTTCTTCGCAAAACTTTGCCGCCGCCTTAGGCGTTATTAATTTCCCCCCATTTGCCAAAGCCGCAAAAGCGCGAATCATTTGTATCGGAGTTATCGCCAAACCCTGTCCAAAAGCAACCGTTGCTAAATCTATCGGATACCAATACTCATCTTTCCTTACTTCCGGCGTCACTTCCCCCTGTAGATCAATACCGGTCAGTTTACCAAAACCAAAAAGTCTTAAGCTCTCTAAAATATTCTTTTTTCCTAATCTTTCGCTGACAAAAACCATTCCCACATTATCCGAATGCACTAGGACTTCTTTCATTGTGCTTTCAGGAAAATATTTTTCATTCCATGTCTTTATTGTATATTCGCCGATTTGTCTCGGTCCGGCGCAAATCTCACACTTTGTTTCCGGCTTTATCACCCCTTTTTCTATCGCCGCCGCCATCACTAAAGGTTTAAAAATAGATCCGGGTTCAAAACCTTCGGAAATTACCGGATTGGTATAAATTTTTTGTTCGCTGGAAAAAAAACTACCCGGATCAAAAGACGGCTCGGTGGCAAGAGCTAAAATCCCTCCGGTGACAGGGGAAATTACTACTGCCCAACCGGACTTTGCTCCATACTTTGCTAGCCCTTTTTTTAATTCCTCTTCTACTATCATCTGCGCCGCCCTATCTAAATAAAGAAAAATATCTATTCCCTTCTCTGCCTCTTTTTTTAATCTCTTAATAGAAAAAATTGGCTGACCAAAAACTCCTTTTTCTCCCAGCATTATTCCCGCCGCGCCACTTAACTCTTTCTCGTAAAAACCTTCAATGCCGAAATATCCCTTCTTATCGCTTTTTTCGTCATTGGCGACAAATCCCAAAAGATGTGCCGCTTCACTTGCTTCCGGATAATCACGAATAAAATCATCGGTAAACGAAATTCCGGGAATAGAAAGTTCCTCTAATTTTTCCTTAACATCAATGCTCACCTGTTTTTTTAATATCAGCCACTTTCTCCCAGAAGATAATTTTTCTTTTAAACTCTTTATTTCTTCTTCCAAATTATCTTCCTCAAAAAGATAATGGGCAAGATCTTTTGCCACCTCATCCGGAGAATTTCTAAATTCCGGTAAAAATGCGCAAAGATCAAAGACTTTTTTGTTCAAAACCAGAGGAAAGCCGTCATTTGCAAAAACTCTCCCCCTTTCCGCCGTGTATTGGGAAGTAACGGAATGCTGTTTTTGCGCCGCTGGTGAAAGCTCACCGCTTTTTACCACCTGCCAATAAAAAAATCTTGCTAAGACAACGGTAAAAAAAAACAAAAGCAGACAAAGAAGGCTAAAAAAGCGGGAATTATTCATACCTAAAATATTTATTTTGCCGCCAGTTGTTCTTGTTTAATAAAAACTGTTTTCCCTTCGCTTTTGACCAATGCCAACTTATCCGCTTCTTCTTTCACTTTAACTAAAGATCCCAAAGAAAAAACTTCCGCCTCCAAACGTGCCGTTTTTTCTCTTCTCGCTGTCAACTCTTTTTCCAAACCAAGATAATCTTTTTGATAGGAAACCAACTTACTATTAACAAAAAGAGAGACAAAAATATCAAATACCATTAAAATCAACCCTAAAATTAATATTTTTTTCATGTTTTATCAGCAAAAGTTAATTATTAAATTGTTTTCTCCACTATTCTCAACTTCGCGCTTCTTGATAAAGGATTAACCTTCACTTCTTCTTCGCTCGGAAAAATAACTTTGGAAACTCGTCCTTCTCCTTTTTTCTTTCTCTCTTTAAAAAAAGCTTTTACCAATCTGTCTTCGTTCGAATTAAAAGTAATTACCAAAATCCTCCCGTTTTTCCCTAAAATTTTAAAAGCGCCCACTAACCCTTTTTCCAGGTTTTCTAGTTCCTGATTGACGACTGTCCTTAGGCTCAAAAAAACCTTTGTCGCCGGATGCAATTTTGTAATTATTTTTTCTTTTTTGTAAACCTTACTGACAATCTCCGCCAACATTTTTGCCGAGTCTATTTTCTTTAGACGACGGGCGTGAACCAAAGCCTCAGCAATTGGGCGAGAAAGCCTTTCTTGAGCAAATTTTGTAAAAATTTCATAAAGCTGCTCCTTTCTCCAACTATTAACGATAATTTCCGCGGAAAAAGGTAACTCTCCGCTTAAACGCATATCAAGTTTTTCGTCTTCAAAAGAAAAACCTCTCTTTCCTTTCTTGTAATGCCACCGTGATATGCCTAGATCAAATAAAACTCCGTCCACCGGAAAAAACTGATATTTTTCCGCAATCTCGGCAATGTTGCCGAAATTCCCCCAAACCATTTGGCAAGAAGCGCCGGGGCAGCGCGTTTTCAGGCGCTCCTTGGCCAATTTCAAAACTTCTTTATCCCATTCTATCGCTAAAATTTCACCGCCTTTTACCAAAACCTCTTCTGTATGTCCTCCAAACCCCAAGGTCGCGTCAATAAATCTCTTTCCTTTTCTTATGTTTAAATTGTCAATTACTTCTTTTAAAAGAACGGGTAAATGCTCCATTTTCAAACCTTTTTTTAATTCACACTTTTTCGTTTAATTTTTCCGAAATCTTGTCAATATTTTTTGATAAATAAGTTTGATAACTTTCCCATTTTTCTTTCGCCCAAATTTCCACATAACGGTTTAATCCTAAAAATAATGCTTCTTCTTTAAACTGCCCGTATTCTTTTAAATGATTAGGAATAACAAACCTTCCCTGACCGTCCAATTCAACCAAAGCGGCGTTGCCCAATAAAAATCTGGTCGTATCCCGCGCCGCGCCAAAAATGAATGGTTTGTCTCCCGTTCCTTCGGTTAGGGTCAACCAGTCTTTTTCGGAAACAACAATTAAAGAGCCTTCATACCCTCGGGTAACAATTATTTTTTCTCCCAAAACCTCCCGAAACCTTTTCGGAAACGCTGTTCTTCCTTTCCCGCTCACTTTTGCTGAATATTGTCCTATCAATCCTTTCATTTTTTTTCTTCCTTCCAACTTCCTGCTTCCTACCTCCCACTTCTTTTCACCATTCCTCACCACTCAAAACCACCCATCACCATTATTTATAGAAAACCAACCTATGTCTTGTCAAGAGGCAAAATAAAAATGGGGGCAAAAAAGAAAGAAGAAGAAACTTAAAAGTATGAAAAATATAGAGACTGAGAAGTTTTATTCTATCCAAACCACCTGATACTTTTCCGCCTTATCTTCAGTCGTAACTCTTGGCATAATTTACAGAAAGTATGATAAAATTAAATTATGAAGGTTAAGGGTAAACATTATAGAACGATCTGGCTCAAGGATGATTCCACTGTTCAAATTATTGATCAACGTCTTCTTCCTCACAAGTTCATTATTGAAGACTTAAAAACTGTTGATAATGTGGCGATTGCTATTAAAGATATGCATGTCAGAGGTGCTGGACTAATCGGAGCAACTGCAGGATATGGAATGTATATCGCCGCCTTAAATGCTCCACATAAAAACTTTAACAATTATCTTAGAAAGTCTTCAGAAAAGTTAATTGCCACTCGGCCGACGGCAACCAATCTAAGTTGGGCAGTCAAAAGACAACTGAAAAACATAAAGTCCGGTAAAACTTTAGAGGAAAAAATAGAAATTGCTAAAGAAACGGCTTCCGAAATCGCCAACGAAGATGCGGAATACTGCAGGAAAATCGGTGAACACGGCTTAAAAATTATTGAAACAATCAGCAAGAAAAAAAAAGGCACTGTTAATGTCTTAACTCACTGTAACGCTGGCTGGTTAGCCTTTGTTGACTATGGTTCAGCAACGGCTCCTATTTACGCGGCTTACGACAAAGGGATCAAGATCCATGTTTGGGTGGATGAAACCCGACCAAGAAATCAAGGCGCACAATTAACAGCTTGGGAACTTCTAAACCATGGTGTCCCTCACACCGTAATCGCAGACAACACAGGAGGCCACCTGATGCAACATGGTATGGTTGATATGGTCATTGTCGGATCAGATAGAACAACTTATACCGGTGATGTCGCTAATAAAATAGGAACATATCTCAAAGCCTTGTCTGCGAAAGACAATAAAGTCCCTTTTTACGTTGCTCTCCCTTCTTCTACTTTTGATTGGAAAATAAAAGACGGGGTTAAGGAAATCCCTATCGAAAAAAGAAACCCTGATGAAGTAAAATATGTCCAAGGTTTATGTGGAAACTCAATTAAAAAAGTTCTTATCACACCAAGAAAAAGCCATGCTGCTAATTATGCTTTTGATGTGACACCTTCCTGTTTGATTACCGGCTTAATTACAGAAAGAGGAATTTGTAAACCTAATGAAAAAAACATCTTAAACCTTTTCCCTGAGCATAAAAACAACTAGCTAATTATCCACACAGTTCTACAAAAAATCAAAATTTTCTCTTTTTTCTTTAGAAGAAGTTTTATTCTGTCCAAACCACCTGATACTTTCCCGCCTTCCCTTCAATCGTAAACTTTTTCTCTGTTTCCCAAGTTCGACTGTCAGCAGTGATTAGTCTTACTGTTAAAACTCCGGCGCTGACATTTTTATCAATATGTCTTTTGCAAGTGCCAGTAGTACAGCTTTCCGTGCCAAAAAGCAGATCTTCTTTTATTTGGCGGTTCGTAGGAATTTCCATCGGTCCACCACCAACACCGCGCTCTACTTCACGATCACCGTCTTCTGCCGTATAAATCAATTCATATTCTATCTTGCTAAACTTATCACTTATCCGCGATATTGTTAAAACCGCGCCGCTTTTATCTTTAACGATATCCAGTTTTATTTCCGGTTCTTCTTCTTTCGTTACCTCAATTGTCGGCACCGGTGTCGGGACAGAAGGAATCTCTTTTGGTTTTATCTCACCTTTATCTTTTGCTCCCCAGCCAAAAAGCCAGCTAAAAAATATCCCTGAAAAAATAGCAATAATTAAAATAACTGCTCCCGCAATAAGAATATTTTTTTTGATTTTTATCTTTTTCATCCTATTTTCCTATCATCTTAATCTTTGCCCACTTTTTCTCTAATATATTCTTGCGCTTCTCCCACTTTAACTCTTTTCTGTTTCATCGTATCTCTATCGCGAATAGTAACAGTATCATCTTCCAAAGTTTGAAAGTCAACCGTAATACAAAAAGGTGTACCAATCTCGTCCTGGGCAAAATATCTTTTACCAATGTTGCCGCGATCATCCCATGCAGTCATGAAACTTTTTCGCAAATTATCATAAATAGTTTTTGCTTTTTTCACCAATTTTTCCTTATTCGCCAAAAGTGGAAAGACGGCTACTTTATAAGGCGCTACCTGCGGCTTTAACTTTAAAACAATCCTCTGCTTGCCATTAATTTCCTCCTCTCCATAAGCATCTAACAACAAAAAGAGCAATGTTCTGTCCACACCGCCGGACGTTTCCACAATCCAAGGCAGGAACTTTTCTCCGGTTGCCGAATCACTATAAATGAAATCCTTACCGGAATACTGACCATGGCGCGACAAATCCCAATCACTTCGCCAGTGAATTCCCTCCCATTCCGACCAACCGGCAAAGGGTGTATTATATTCGATGTCAAAAGCAACTTTCGCGTAATGTGCCAGTTCATCCTTACGATGCTGCCTAAATCTGAGATTTTCTTTTTTGTTTACCAAACCTTGGTACCAATTCATTCTCTCTTCCTTCCAATACAAATACCACTTCTCCATTTCTTTAGGGTTTACAAACCACTGTAAGTCCCATTGTTCAAACTCGCGCAGTCTAAAAAGAAATTGCTTTGGGGTTATTTCATTTCTAAAGGCTTTCCCTATCTGAACAATACCAAAGGGTATTTTTAATCTCATTGAATCTAAAACATTTTGATAATCAAGATATATATCTTGACACGCTTCACCACGAAGATAGACTTTCCTTTTTTCTCCTTCTACCGCCCCCAAAGACGTTTCCACTAAGATGTTAAATTTTTTTGGCTCAGTAAGAACTCCTCCACATTCTGGACAAGCTTCATGTTTTAATTTTTCTAGACTGAAACGTTGGTGACAACTTTTACATTCAACTAACGATTCGTTAAAGTTCTCTACGTGACCGGAAGCTTCCCAAACTCTTGGGTGAGTGATAATGTCACCGTCAATACCAACAATATTATTATGCTCCTGCACCATCCAATGCCACCATAGCTTCTTAATATTGTTCTTCATCTCCACCCCTAAAGGCCCGTAGTCATAAAACCCCTGAATGCCTCCATAAATCTCGGAATTCTGAAAAACAAACCCTCTTCTTTTGCAAAGGCTGACAATTTTTGAAAGTTTGTCTTCTTTATTTTGTAAATTCATTGAAAATAACTCAAAGTTTTAATTTTTCTTTCCGCTAAATTCTCAATTCTTTCTCTTAATAAAATGTGCGCTTGTTTTAAATCGCCGGATTGCAAAAACTTTTCCGCTTCCGCTGATTTTCCAAAACCCAAAAGCTCTAAAAGTTTTGCCTCAAAAAATACTAAAGTTTCTATCTTTCCTTTTTTTAAAAAAGAAGTCGTCTTTAAAAATTCATCAAAAACTTTTTCATTCTTCTCGTTCTCTGGTAAAAATATATTTATTAGCTCGCTTAAAATTATCATTCCTCCCGTCGCCACTCCTTCTTTAGGAAAATACTCCTTGACCTCTGCTTCACTAATTATATCCCATCCTTTGCCTGAAAACAAAAGAATGCGGACATAATTTCCCAATTCCAAACTACCGGCGCGACTGCTTCCTAATTTTCTTATCCCTTTCGCCAGAACTCGTATTTTTCCAGATTTTTTTGTAAAAAGAACAATTATTCTATCTTTTTCTCCAAAATCCTTCCGGCCAACAACAACTCCCTCTGCTTTTTTTGTTTTAGAAAACACAATACTCTAATCAAAATCTAAATTCCCAAACTTACCGTTCTGTCTTCGGTTAAATTAAACTCCACTTGTTTGCCACCATTTACCCAAAACTCATATCTCGGCGCTTTTGTTCCTGGTTGTTTCTGCACCAAAATTGGTAAAACTTTATCTTCTGCCGAAAAGGGCAATTCGTATTCCACAGTTACTCTGGCGCTACCTTCCGGATAAAGCGGATACTTATTACCATAAAATCCTTCAAAAACTGTCTTTCCCAACTCCTCATAAACCACTGTGTCTACTTCAGAGCCAGTCATTTTTATCAGTTTACTTCCTGCGGGGACATAAAACCTAAACCAGTTGCGATAAAGACCGTTCAAACAAAGCTCACCTTTTTCCAAGTTGCAGTTTGAAGCCGGCGCCGTGTTTTTATATTCAACCGTTACCTTCTTAATAATTTTTCCTTTTTCCAAATTTATTTCCTGTTTTACCGTTTGTTCTATAAACAAATTAGACTTGGCGCCGGCGAAATTAGCATCATTCAAATGAAAATAATCATTTTTCGTTTCTTCAATCCTGCCGGCAATTTTTAAACTCTCCGCCGCTTTTTGTAAATTTTCGTCAAAAAAATAAACTAAAATGTCTTTTTTTCTTAAATCTGAAAGGGCAGTTTCTATTAACTTCGTTAATTTTTCTTTGGGTGATCCTAAAATATTAGCAATAATAGAATGCATTAAGGGCGCCAAAAAACCTTTCCTGGCGACATTTATAGTAGATAAAGGTTTATCTGCCAAAAGTTCAAGCTGGTAAACTACTTGCGGACAACCCCAACAACGGTTATCAGGTTCCGCCTCAAAATTCCCCCAACCCGAAACCCCAACCCGGCCCAAAACTTTTAAAACATCTACTAAAACTTGGGTATCAATCGCAAAAACGGCATCAATAGAATAATTACTCTTTATTGTTTTGTAATATTTCATAAATTCATCGACGGAAACTTTAAAATCCGGCGACAAATTTATATCGCGAATGTTCAAATAATAAACATTTTTATGATAAGCTTTAACCGGCCGCGGCGCTGGTTCACGAATTTTTAATCTTTCGTCTAAAGCATAAATATCTTCTGAAACTAAGGGTGCTACTTTACCGTTTTCTACTTTCAGGATCCCGTAAGCTGTCCAAAAACCGCCTGTCGGCCGCAGTTCGCCGTCATTCTGGAAAAGAAAGAGAAAATGACGCGGTTTATCTTTTCCTAAAAGCCAAGGCAAATTTTCTAAAAGTGGCCGGCCGTCGCTGAAAAAATTTTTCCCTTCCAAAGCCATTGTTTTCGCCTTTTCTAAAAGAGTCCTAATTTTCATTCCCTTAAACTCCTGCGGATATTTGCTCACCTCAATTTCCGCCAAATTTTTATTGATATTTTCAATTTCTTTCTCCAATTCATCCAAATGCGGCTTTAAACTTTCAACCGTTTTTACCAAAAAGTTTATTCTTTCTTCAGTGGTTTTCTCCCCGCCGCCAAAAAGATCCTCGCCGTTTCCGCCGGTTAATCCCAAAAAATCCTGATATGGTTCTACTGCAGTAATCACTATTTTTCCCGCTCTCATCCCCGACGTTGCCGCCGCAAAAAGTTTTTCGCCATCAAAATAAAAGTTTCTAAAATAAGGCACTATCTTCAACAAAGAAAGTTTTCCAAAATCTTTCTCCAAATCGCCAAAATCTTTCTCAAAACTATCAATTTCCGCCTTTATTTTAGAAAGATCTTTTGTCGAAACCGCTGACTTTGCCTCCCCTGCTTTTCTCTCCAATTTTTTCAAATCTTTTGCAAAAGAAATCGCCGGCAAACCAATTTTAAAAACCAAAACACCGGCCAAAAGAACAACAATTCCCAAAAATATTGCCGTAACTTTCAAAAACCTTCTTTTCCTTTTCGGTTTTTTAACATTCTCTATTTCTTCCTTAGTATCTTCCCTTATTATTGGTACTTTATTCTTTAATAAATTTTCCATTTCTGATAATTAAAATTTATTTAGACTATCATCTTTTCATCCTTTCATTCTATCCTCTTTCTTGACTATTCACTATTCCTTATTCCTTCAAACTGCTCCTTGTCCCGACAATACCACCCATGGTGTTTTTAATAAAATTAAAAAATCCAAAACCAAAGATTTTTTGTTTGCATAGTATGCATCTAAAACTATCCGTTTGTCAAAATTTACATTGCTTCTGCCGGAAACCTGCCACAAACCGGTTATCCCCGGCTTAATACTTAATGCCTCGTCCACTTTATCCGTTGTTTCAGGATAAATCTTGCGCTGATTAGCGATTTCGTCCGGATAATAAGCCCGCGGTCCGACAATACTCATTTCTCCTTTTAAAACATTAATAATCTGCGGCACTTCGTCAATTGAGTATTTTCTGATAAACTTTCCCACTTTTGTCACCCGCGGATCGTCTTGGCCGGTTTTGTAACTGCCGTTTTTATATTTTTCATAAAGTTTTTTGAATTTCGGATCATGATGCAAAAGATAATGGGCGTTGGGAATCATTGACCGGAATTTATAAAGCTGAAACAGTTTACCGCCTTTTCCCACTCTTTTAGGCGTATCGGCCAACACCGGCCCTTTACTGTCCAATTTAATCGCTATGGCAGCGACAACTATTATCGGCAAGGATAAAACTCCGCCGACAATCGCCAAGATTACATCCAAAACTCCTTTCACCGTAAAATAAATTTTTTCTTTTGATTTTGCCGCCATAGTGTTTCAACTGTTTCCTTAAATTGTAGCAGAAATTTATTTTTGTCAAAGCGGCGCAAATTTTCCATAAAATCCGCCGGGCGATATCTCTTTGCTTTTGTTTCCTGCAATACTTTTATCAAACTGGCCGAGTTTTGGCTGTAAAAAAACTCGCCTGTTTTGCCTTCCGCAACTGTTTCGGTTAATCCTCCTTTACCAAAAGCGATAACCGGTGTCCCGAAACTCTGCGCTTCCAAGGAAACCAACCCTAAATCTTCTTCTTGAGGACAAATAATTGCTTTTGCTCCCCTGTAAAGTTCTTGCAGTTTACTTTCCGAAACTTGACCTAAAAATTGGATATTTTGCTTAGATTTCTTCTCTAAAACTTTCTTTTCCGGACCATCGCCGACAATTTTTAATTGCCGGCCTAATTTATTAAAAGCCTCTATTAAAATATCAAACCTCTTATAATAAACCAATCTTCCCACCGCCAAAAAATAATTCTTCTTCTGAACATTTTGAACACTTTGAACATCTTGAACATTTATTCCCGGATATATCACTTTCGCCTCTCTTTGATAAAACTTCTTTATCCTCTCCGCCGCCGTTTGTGATATCGTCAAAAAACAATCAGGTCTTTGAGCGAAAAAATAATCTGTCATCCGTAAAGGTGCTAAAAAAGGAAACAGAAATTTATGCTTTAAAAACTTTCTCTCCCAAAAAGATCGCGGCGGGGTCAGACAATAACAAATGTGGCAAGTTTGCGGTTTGGTGATAATCGCCTTTGCCGGCCAAGAGGTAACGGAAATAACAACATCAAATTTTTCAAAATTAAACTGCTCAAAAGCAATCGGGATTAAGAGGGCAAAAAAACGGTAATGCTTTTTCACAAAAGGAACTTTTTGCAAAAAAGAAGTTCTAACTTCACAAAACTTTGTTGACCAAGGCGCTTTGTTTCTATACCAAACACTGGTATAAAGTGGCGCCTCCGGCCAAACCCTGCGTAAATCCGCCAAAATTCTTTCCGCCCCGCCGATTTGGTTTGCCCAATCGTAAACTAAAGCAACTTTCACAATATCTATTATTTAATATTTATTATTTATTATTTAAAAGTCGGGAAGATGTGTCTCCCACATCTCATATCTTTTCTGATTATTCCTAATTCCTAATACCTCTCTATATCCCTGTACTGTTTCTTCCGCCATTTTCTTCCACGAATACTCGCCGACTAATTTTTTCCCTTTTTTAACCAATTCTTTTCTTAATTCCTTATTTTTCAAAACCATCTTCATTTTTTTTACCAAGTCGTCAGCATCATAAGGATTAAAATATAAAACCGCATCTTTATAAACTTCCGGCAAACAGGAAGCATTGGAAGAAACTACCGGACAGCCGCAGGCGGCCGCCTCCAAACCGGTTAAACCAAAACCCTCCATTAAAGACGGATGCACCAATGCCGCCGCCTGGCGATACAAACCAGTCAAATTTTTATCGTCAACAAACCCTAAAAATTTCACCCTGTCTTCCAAATGAAACTCTTTTGACAATTTCTGCATTCTTTCCGTGAAAACGCTGCGGCTGCAAACTACGGCTAAGTTTACCCACGGCATCTTTTTTAAAGCCTGCAATAAAATTCTTAAATTTTTGTGCGGGTAAACATTGCCGGTATAAACAAAAAGCGGTTTTTTCAAACCGTATTTTTTTAAACTAACTTCTGTATTTTTCCCCGCTTCTTTTATAAAAGATTCGTCTACCGCTTCGTAGGTTACTTTTATCTTTTTTGGATTAATTCTAAATTTCTTCACTAATTCTTTTTTCCAAAAATTCGTCGGCACAAAAATAAGTTTTGCTCTTTTAACCACCGAATTCACTAAAAATTTATAGATAAAAAATTTCAGCCAATAAAAAAAACTCGCTCTTGTTGTCGTTTCCTTGCCAGTAGAATAATGTTTTATTAAATCATGAATAGTGATGACAAGTTTCCCACGGTAAAATAAAGGCGCATTAAAATGAAGAAAATGTGCCAAATCTGGTTGAATTTTATGTAAAATTAAGGGTATCTCAATTTGCTCGGCAAAGGAATAGTGTTTTGCCCTTACCGCCACATACTCAAAGTTGTCACCTAAATCCTTTTTTATCTCTCCTAATTTCTCTTTCTTAACCAGCAATATTATTCTTAAATTCTCAATTCTATCCGCCGGCTGGCGGACTAAATTCTTAATTAGATTTATTATGTATCTCCCTATACCTGTGTTTTCTAATCCATACATCCGCGCGTCAATGACAATTTTTTTCATTTTTTCTTCTTCTTATTTTCTTTAATCTGGCCTTGTGAAATAACTTTGATACCATTTTTCTTTAAAAGTGAAGTTGTAACTCCATCTCCTTTTAAAAAAGGACCACAAATTCCGCAGCCGCACGATGGACTTCCTTGCTTTAGTATTGCTTCCTGAATATTAAATAATTTAGCAATTTTTAAAACTTCCTCTGCGCCCTTCCTAAAATATTCCGTAACATCTTTTCCTGATTTGGTAATCACCTTATTTCCGACAATATGAGATGGTTCCCGAGGAGTTGGTAAACCACCAAGTTGTTCAGAGCAAACAGGAATCAACACCTCGTCGTTTAAAAGAGCAAGGACTTTCTTATTAGGCCTGCTTCTATTGTTATATAAACAACGAATTCCCAAAAAACAAGCACTAACTATCTTCATACTTTGTATATTTCGTATAAAAAATTAATTTATCTTCTCTTATTTCCCTATCTCCTTATAAACCTTGCTCAGCAGTTCCGCGCTTTGGCTCCAATCATATTTTTTTCTCACTAAATCTCTTGCATTTTCGCTTACTCTCTCCGATTTTTTTCCATTCAAGAGCAACGCTGCTGTTTTTTTTGCCAAAGCCTTAAAATCATTTTCAATGATTATCTCCGCTCCGTTTTTTGCGCCGATCCCTTCCGCCCCTTCCGCCGTGGTTACGATCGGCAAACCCGAAGCCATCGCCTCAAAAAATTTTGTCCTGCTCCCGCCGCCACTTTTCATCGGCGCCGCCAATACCCACGCTTTTTGATAAGCAATTCTACTGTCTTCAACTTCTTCTATTAAAATGTCTTTTTCGTTAAGATATTTTTTCAAAGCCGAAGCCACTGTCTTGCCGACAATCCATAATTTTGCTTTCGGCACCGCTTTCTTAATCAACGGCCAAACTTTGCCAAGTAATAAAACCGCCCCCTCTTTATTCTGCATCCAGTGAAAATCCGCCGCCCCGAAAAGAACCGTCGGGTCTTTATTTCTGTTATAAATTCTTTTGTTGTAAAAATGAAAATCAACGCCGTTTGGAATTACCGCCACCTTTCTTTTTCCGGTAAGTTCTTTGATATGCTCTCTATCATCTTCCGAGACTGCAGCTAAAAAATCGCTATGTTTCCAGTAATAAACTTCCCAAAACTTTAGTTTCAAAACATCAATCATCATTATCGGCTTCAGCCAAAAGAAATACCAAGGCATTGATTCAACAAAATGTTCATAAACACGGTATAAAATTGTTTGCTCCGTCAAAAGTATCGGCGTATCGGTTTTCGGAATGTGGGGCATTACATAAAAATTTTCCGCATGAATCAAATCATATCGCTCTCTTTGTAATTCTTTTTGTATTGCCGCTTTCTCTTCTTCTGATAAATTTCTCACTACCAAAAACGGGTACAAACTAAAACCGGTTTTTAAAATATTTTTCAGACTCCATGGTTTTGGCGGTCTTTTAAAAACCCTGACCTTGACACAAAATTTCTCTAATTCTTTAATGTATGTTTTTTCTTTTTCGTCTTTGATTAAAGAAAAGAGGGTAATTTTATGCTTTTTGGATAAATTCTTAATCAGGTTGTAGGAACGGACCTGCCCCCCCGATGCCGGCGGATAAGGAAGATAAGGAGTTAACATCAAAACTTTCATCGGCAAGTTTTTAAATCGTAGACAATCCAGTTTACTTCTTTTCTCATTACATCGCATTTTCCCTTTACTTCCTCGTCAATGTTTGTCAAATCAACGGAAACATAATAATTTGCTCCCATTTGTAAAAGGTCGTAAAGAATGTGATTTTTCAAAGGCCAACCTTGCCGGTTTGTCTGATACAAAAAAGCGGTATCACCATTATAAGGAGCGATTACTTTTGCCTCGGATGCGGTATTTTCATCTATAAACTTTCCCGCTTCTATTATTTCCGGATGGTTTATTTTGTAATATTCTTTAATCTGATACCATGAAAAAGCGAATGTAAAAACAAAACTGCTCGCTAATAGTAAATAGCGAATAGGAAAGTAAAAATATTTATCTGAAGTCCTCAATAAAAATATGACACCCTTTGCTAAAAAGACCGACAAAACAGGTATTACTAAAACTTGATAATAATCATGGGTAATATTGCCGCCGGCAAAAACAACAAAATAAACAAAAATACCCAAAAGCCAACCATAAAAAACCGCTTCTTTTTTAAAACTTTTTACTCTGCCGGCAACGCCGAAAGCCAAAAGGATCAATCCCCAGTCGCCCAAAATTAGTTTCCCCAGCCTTTCCGAAAAAAGCCAGCGCCACCACGCCGGCCGCAATCTGATATTACTGAAGTTAAAAAGCCAGCCCGAGGCAGGAATGCCCTCAGGAAAGCGGCTCATCCACAAACGCCAACATAAAAACAAGAATATAGAATTTAGAAGATAGAATATAAAAGACAGAAAAATTCGTTTCCTTGTTTTCTTATCTTCAGCTTTTAACCACTCCCCGCCAAAAACAGTTAACCATGTTGGGAATAAAATAAACAAAGCATACGGCTTAACTAAAATTGCCAGCGATGCAAACAATATGCTTAAAAATAATTTTAAATTTTGAATTGTCATTTTAATTTTTGATTTTTGCATTTTACATTTCAAAAAGATCCACATACTTATTAAGGCAAAGGCAATCATTAATTGTTCCGGCAGCACCGTTCTTGAGTAATAAATATTAAACGGCAGAAAAAGATAAAAAAACATTGCTAAAACCGCGGCGCCAAAACCAAGAAAATCTTTGACAATTAAATACAAAAACGCCGCCGCCGCCAGCGAAGAAATTACTGTCGTCAATCTTCCTACCGCCTCAAAACTTAATCTTAATTTGCCCAATATCCCTAATGAGTCTAATCCCTGATAAAAACCGGCATGGAAAAAATTAAAAATCGGAAACTCCACAAAACGATAGCCGTTTGGGTTTTCCTTGCCGGAAGGAAGACTGGAAAGGTCGTCAAACTTTGGGTAAAGCGCATTATAACCAGAGGCGATAAAATTTCTTGCCACCGCTGCTGTATCTGCCTGCCGCCAAGAGTGCCAATCCGCAATCGGAGAGTTGATTTTATACAACCGCACCAATAGCCCAACAATCAATAGTATTGTGACAATGAGTTTCTTCATTAATTTAAAATGCAAATATCAAAAATCAAAATTGCAATTTAAAATTTAAAATTTTGCATTTATTTTTCATTTTGATTTTTAAATTTTGAATTAAAATCACAAAACAACACCTACTAATAGCCAGAAATAAAACGCCACCTTTGAGGCTTCAAAAACATCAATAAAAAACGCATTGGCGCAAAAACCGACAATCAATCCTACCATCCCCGCCGATAAAACCCAATGATCCCCTTTTTTCAATACATCTAAAAGTGCCGTCTTTAAAAGATGAAAAATAATCAGAATAAAACTTAAAAATCCCAAAATGCCGGTTTCTCCCAAAAGCCTTAGATAATCGTTATCTGTCGCTAACCCTAAAGAGGAAAAACCGGTTCCCAAAAGCGGATTTTTGTAAAAAGACCGCAATGCCCGCGGCCATTCCACTTCAAATCGGATCGCCGAAGATCTCGCCGCCGCCGCCTGCGTCTCCTCCGGTGTCGGCCAAGTCAGCAAAACTTTTTCTACCTTTTCTTTAACTGGTGTCGGCTTAATCGTTTCGGCAGGTTTTTCTTTCTCTACTATTGTCGGTACTACTGGTTGTTTCTCTTCCGGTAAAATCTTTTCCCCCTTTCTTTTAAATTCAAGTTTAGAAATTTGCGCCAACATTTTTTCACCGGCGGAAATCTTTTCTATTACAAAAGCGGAAAACGGCAAAGTTTTAAAGGAGGCCGTCAGTCTCGCGTTTAATTCCGGCGAGCGAAAACCAAAAAAAACGCTGATCAAAAAAATCGGCAAAATGAAACGGCATTTTTTCAGAAGAATTAAAGTTATAATGATTGCCAAAAGATAGGCGCAAAAAGAAACTCGCGATGCCGTTAAGGTCAAAAAATAAAAAGATGCCGCCGCCGCAATAAAAGCCGCCATTTTTTGCCATTTATTCTTCAAAAAAACTATCGCCGCCGGCGAGAATGCCAAAACCATCATCGTCCAAACCGCCAAATCATAGTGGCCAGCAAAAGTAGAGGAAATTCTCGTCCATTTGTCTAAATAAAGAGGAATACCTTTGGAAAATTCCTCATTCATTGTGGAAATTACCGGAAATCCCCAATATTTTTGTCCCAAGCCGTAAGCAAAAACGCCGAAAGCGGCTATGCCGATAAAACTAAAAATCGTTTTCAAATTTTTTCTTTCCGCGATAGCATCGGCGGCGACAAAAAACAAAGACATATACTCCACCCTTCTCAACCAATGGAAAAATACCAATTTTGGCGCGGCAAAACCGGTAATAAAAACTGCGGAAAAATTGGATACTATGCCCGCCATCCAATAAAGAGCAAACAAAGGAAATATTTTATTTTTTAAAACCGGCCATCCTCTTAATAATTGGTTTAATCCCCAAACCAACAAAACTCCCAAAACTAAAAAATCATCTAACCTTATCGCCACCCAAGTCCCTTTTACCTCTGAAATCGGAAACTTCGGATACAAAGGAATTACTATTAAAAGCACCAATAAAGAGATTAAAGATGACCTTTTTTTAAACCAAATCAAAAGCCTTGCCATAGGTTTCTTTTAAATAATGATTATTGAAAATTGTCCCTCCTAAAAATGAAATGCCCGCTTTTGTTTTTAACATTAGTTTTATTAATTTTAATTGCCATTTTGGTTTGTGTTTCCCATAAAAATAGACCAAACCTTTATAAATCCCGAAAATTCGTTCCTTCGGGCTATTCGTTAAACTGCCGCCGCCTAAATGAATTACTTTCGCCTCCGGATAAAAACCAACTCTGAATCCTAAATTTTTAAGCCGCCAACACCATTCCACTTCTTCAAAATACATAAAAATGTTTTCATCAAACCCGCCGCTTTTTTCAAAGACTTCTTTTCTGAGCATCATAAACGCCCCCATTACCCAATCTACTGCTGAAGCTTTTTCCGGTGAAACCATCGTTGTCTTTCTACGCAGAGCCTTATCTAAAAATAACATTGAAAAAACACTTGCCAAACTGGGAAAGACACCCACCGACGGCTGAACCGATTTGTCTGCATTAACCAACCGACAACCAACCAAATCATATTCCGGGTGAGCGGACAACCAAAACAAAGTTTCACTAACCGCCCCTTCTTCCACTTTTGTATCACTGTTTAAAAGTAAAACATAATCACCTTTGGCAATTTTCATCCCCTGATTATTTGCTCTTCCGAACCCCAAATTTTCTTTATTCTGAACAATTTTAAATTTTAAATTGTCATTTTGATTTTTGATTTTTAAATTTTGAATTGTCTGAATCGACTCATCCGTTGACCCATTATCCACAATAATTAATTCCGTAGTAATTTTTTCCTCCTCGTCTTTGTTTAACATTCTCCCTGAAAAGTCCAATCTTTTGTCATTTCTCAAAATTGACTCAATGCATTGCTTAAGCAATTTCTTGGTATTCCAATTAACAATGATAATCGACAATGTCGGCTTCATTTATTTTTATATTTCTTCCCTAATTTGCCTAATTCCCCTAATTTGCCAAATTCTTTTTTCCACAAACTCAAAACTACTGCCAGCGTTCCCCAACCAAACCAAAAAATCACTAATCTTTTAAAAACATTTGCCTTCTGCCAGCGCAAAGTGATTTTTGCTTTCCAAACTTTCCCATCTACTAAGATTGCATTTTGCCCCCGCGCCGAAGGCGGCGTAAAAACATCATTTTCCCATTCAAAGCCGTTGATAAAAAGCGATTCCCGCAAAGGGTGAACTATTTCTTCAAAATAATAACTTTGCGTCGTGTCTCTGATTATTTGTTTTGCGTATTCCGGCGGGTGGTTGAGACGAAAGGTTAAAAACGGTATCCCTAAAAAAGAAGATTTTAAAAAATACTCCGTATAAAACTTTAAAACTTCTTGTCTTGATTTATCAGTAAAATACGCGGAGACATTCGGTATCTGCACCGTATCTCCCGGCTCAGTTGATTTTAAACTTTCCGATAAGTCTGGCGGCGGCAACTTCGGAGAAGGTAAAAGCAAATAAACTGTAATTAAAAAACCAAATAGCAAATAGACTTTTTTAAACATTTCAAAAAAATGTCATTCCGACCGAATCAGATACCGTCTGGTATCTGAGAAGTGGAGGAATCCCTTTTAATCGACTGTCTATTTACAAGAGGGATCCCTCGGCTCCACTTCGTTCCGCTCGGAATGACAAACATGAGAATTAGAAATCTACTGGAACAGTCTTGTTCTTCCCAATTTATAATTTAGTTTTTTGATTTTTCTTTCCCCAATGACTTTCGCCGGCACGCCGGCGGCAATCGCTTTTTCCGGCACATCTTTTGTTACCACCGCGCCGGCGCCGATAACGGCGCCGTCTCCTATCTTTACTCCCGGCAAAATGATCACCCGCGGCCCGATAAAACAATAATCACCAATGGCAATCGGCGCTTCTGCCGCAGAAAAATTTTCATCTTCAATATTGTGTTCGGAATTATAAATCATCACCTCGGAAGCAATATCCGTATGGTTGCCGATTTTTAATTTCTCTCTCCCGTCCAAAAAAGCGCGGTAACCGACAATCGTATCTTCACCGATAGTAATATTTTTCGGATTAAAGAAAAGGCAGCCGGTGTGAATTTTACTTCCCTTGCCTATCTTTACCCCTGAAATTTTAAAGAAAAACTTCCTAATAAACCAAAACGGGCACCAAGTAACCCAACCCAAAACCATCAGCCAAAAATCACCGAACCAATTTTTAATCCTTGCCAAAATTTTTTCTATCGCAGTGCTAAAACTTAATCTCCTTCCCGCCCTATCAAAAAAAACAAACTTAAAAGGCACAATAGAAATCTCTAAATTATTGTTTATTTTCATTTAAACTTTTAATTCTTAATTCTATTTTTCATCCTCTCATCCTATCATCTTTTCATAAACTTCTATTGTCTGTTCTGCCGTTTTTTCCCAACTAAATAACTTCAACCTTTCTCCACCTCTCGCGATTAGGTTATTATATCCCTTTTTATCCAAAATAACCTTCTTTATCCCCTCGGCAATGGAATCAACCGACAAGGGGTTAACTAAGATTGCCGCATCGCCAGCAACTTCCGGTAAACTTGAAGTATTACTCGTTACCACCGGCACTTTGAAACAAAAAGCCTCCAAAATCGGCAAACCAAAACCTTCATATAAAGAAGGATAGACTTTCACCGTTGCTTGCGAAAATAAAGTTAACATTTCTTCCCGCGGCAAAAATCCGGTAACCATTACATCTTTTTCTTTCTTCTCTTCTTTATACGCTCCACAAATAACTAACTGTAAATCTGGTGTCTCAAGTTTCGCCTGCTTAAATGCGGCGATTATCCGTTTAATATTTTTCCGCGGCGCCTGCGATCCGTAAGCAAAAAGATAAGGCTTACTAATTCCATATTTTCTCTTTATTTCCTCATATCTCTTATCGCATATCTCATATCTTTTTATCTCTTCAGGCAATGCCTCATATATCACACTGATCTTTTTCTCAGGAATATCTAAAAGTTCTATTATTTCTTTCTTTGTCGCTTCCGAAACAGCAATGATGTGATTAACTTCTTTCTTTACCCAATTTAATCTTCTTTTTTGCACCGCCAAAACTTTCGGGTGGACAGTTTCAGGATCTTTCAAAAATGACAAATCGTGTATTGTCGTTACCAATTTTGCAAACTTGGAAGGCGGTTGTGTCCAGTCCGAAGAATGAAAAACATCCACTCTGCCGATAAAGTTTTCAATCGGTAAAATATGAAGCCTGTTCCAAATAAAATCTAACAAACTCTGAGGAAACTTAAAATTTCTTAAATTAACCCATGAACTCGTTAACCCGTTAACAAAAGAACTATTAATTTTTCTTCTTAATGAAGAAAAAAAGAGGACATATTCATTACTCTTGTCTGCACGAAGCAAACTTTCCAATAAGTTTTGGGTATAAACACTCACTCCCCCTCCATAAACAATTTGTGAAATATCAATTCCTATTTTCATTCAACTGGAATACCTAAATCTCTAAGAACTCGCTTCTCTGCTTCTGATAATGGTCTTATCACCGGTGGCCGCCGGACCGAAGACTGTCTCCGCTCATTCCATGTAAAATCTTCAGCGGCCCCGGGTCTATACTCCGGCCGGGGAGGCCTCTCGTCTCTAATTGGCCTCAATCTTGGATCTCTTTCTGACATAAAACCTTTATCTATAACCCTAAATTTTCTTTTCCCATCTCTCCACTCCTACTTTTCTAAAACTCTCTCCTTCCTTTATCTCATATCCCTTATCTCTTATCTTCTCTCTTATTTTATCCTCCGGATCAAAAATTGGCAAACTGTAACTCACTAAAAATATTTCTTCTTCTTTATTATCTAATTTGCCTAATTCCTCTCTTCCATTAATAAAAAGAGTATGACTTTTTCCTTTGTCATAATACTCCAGCGGTTTTGATATTTGGCTTAAAATTATCACCGGTGAATTTTCCTTATTTTTTTCTTCTATCCACTCCGCTGCTCCCCGCCAATCTTCGCGATGAAATTTAGAATTAAAAAGATAAACCCCCGAACAAAGCAGATTCACTGCAACCAAAACTCCTAAAATTAATCTTTTCTGCCCGATAACGGGGTACCGGCTGGTAACCCTGCTAATCCCTATAGCCACCGCCAAATAAAAAAATGGTAGACAAAACAAAAACCTGAAATACGAAAACACCGGCACTTTAAAACTAACTAAAAACCCAACTATTGACGGAAAAAACAACATTAAATATACAAGTTTCCGAAAATTCTTAACTCTTAATTCAACTCTTAATTCTTCTCCGCCAGCTGGCGGATTAACTCTTAACTTTAAAGTTAGACCCCAAAACAAACTAACCAACAATACTGAAACTATTCCGTAGATAACTTTATTCTCAATTGAGATTCTGCCGATGATAAATTTGACCGGTAAAAGTGCCGCTCCTTTCAACGAAAAACTTCCCACCGTTTTTCCCCAAACCGGATATGTTTTTGTCCATCCCATCCCGGTCTTTAGTTGTTTCAAAAGAAGCGAAGAATACGATAAATAAAAACAAAGTAACAAAAAAAACGGCAAAATAAATTTAACAACGCGTGAACCCGTTAACCCGTTAACGCGCAAACTTTTATAACAAAATAACAAGAACACCGGCACAGTTAAAAGCGCCAAAAAATGTGAAAATCCCATTAAAACCAAACTGACGCCAAATAAAAAACTATTTTCCCAATTTTGCCGCTCCAAAAAAATGAGAAACCTCCAAGTTGCCAGCAAAACTAAAAAACAAGCCAAAATATACATCCGCGCCTCCTGCGAATAATAAATATGCAGCGGCGATGTTGCCAACAATAAAGCTGCAATTGTTCCAATCCCTAAATCCTTCAAATTTTTCCTTTTATCTTTTATCTCATATCCCTTATCTCTTATCTCCTTATCTTTTATCCCATATCCTTTATCCCCTATCTTTTTAATTAAAAATATACACCCTATTCCCAATAAAACCGACAAACTTCTCACCCCTATCTCTGAAGCTCCAAAAACTTTTATCCAAAAATGCAGCAAAATGTGATAAAGCGGCGGATTAAAATCCCACGGCATATATTGTGTCAGCAAATCTTTTATGGAAAAATGCGCGCTCGCCCAAACCTGCACCGCCTCATCCAACCAAAACGACTGGTTCAAGGCAACCAATCTTAAAACCAAACCAACTCCCAATATCCCTAAAAACCCTATATTCATATTTAAACCCGTTAACCCGTTAACCCGTTAACCTTCTTATAACCATTCATTCCTAACTTTCTCGCATATCTCTTATCTCTTATCACTTTTTTTATTTTATCAACTAAATCCTCCACATTGTCTTTTTCAAACAGCAACCCGTCAATTTTATCTCTTATTACTTCTTTTAAAACCGGTAAATTGGCGGCAATCACCGGTTTTTTCCTTGCCCATGCCTCAAAAAATACCAAACCTAAAGATTCATGAATTGACGGGTTTACTAAAACCCGACACTCATCAATCAACTGATATTTTTTTCTTTCGCTAACCTCACCAAGATATTTTATTTTATTTTTTATCTTTTTAGAAAGATGTTCAATCTTTTTCCGTAAGACTAGCGAATAAAGTGTCTCTTTCCCTGCAAGAACCAAACGACAATTTTCATTTGAACTCACTAACTTTATAAACGCATCAATTAAAAACTCTACTCTTTTGTGTGCCGCCTTCGCCCCTAAAAATAAAATCATCGGCTCTTTTTTACCCCATATCCCATATCCCGTATCTCTTATCTCATATCTATATATCTGTATCTTCTTTTCATCAATTCCAAATTTTTCAACATAAAACTCTTTCTCAAAATTTGTCAATGCCATTATTTTATCCGCCCTTTTTAAAACCGGAATCAACGGCCAGCGATAAAAGTTTTTGTCGTCAATATGAAAACATGGAACTAAAACAAACTTTGCCTTTAAAATTTTCGCCAACAAATATCCGTAAACAGGAACCGTCGTCGGAAAAACGCCGGCGATAATAACCTCCGGTTTCCATTTTTTGAAAAATCTAATCGGTAACGAAAGAAAAACCGGCCCGGTTTGAAGTAAGGAAAATAAATACTTTAATATATCAATATATTGAAGTGGAGAAAACTTTTCCAAAAACCTAAAAAACAGCCTTAACTTTCTTATTGTTCTGATTCTAATTAGCCTAATTCGGCGAATTCGGCTAATCCCCCACTTTGTTTTTTCTGCCCGCGGATTGATAAAATCATCGGTAGAATATCCGTCACTCGTTAAAACCAAAACCTCGTTTCCTTTTTCCTTGTAATCTTGGATAAGCTTGTAAATCAGCTGGCTGCCGCCGTCTATTGCCGGGAGAAAAATATGGGAGAAAAAAAGAATCCGCATTTATCTTTCAATTTTACTTTTGAAATAATCTCTTAACAAACTCCAATCATCATTTTTCGGCCGTAAAATCCAGCCGCCGCGCCTTGGTTCGTTTATCGCTTCCAAAACCGCTTCCCCGCCTTTATCCGAAATTTCTATTTCCGTCTGTTTTCCTTTCAAAACTTTCAGGCCTAATTTTGAAAATGAAGCTAAATCGGCAAACTTTAATTCCGGCTTAATCTCTGTTTCTTCAACAATAAATTTATAAATTTCTCCCAACTTCCGGCTGTCAAGAAAAAACCTTGGGTTTAAAATTCTCTCTTTCAGTGCAAAGATTATCTTTCTCTGTCTTTTTTGCCGCGCCTCATCCGTCCCTTCAATTTCATCTTTGCTTTTCCGCGACCTGATAAATTCAAGCGCCCTCTCGCCGGTCAAAATTTGCCTCCCCGCTTCAAATTTTATCGTCTTCACCTGATAACTGCCGTCGTCAAGCGGATATTCTTCGTCAACAAAACTTCTTTCAATATCAATCTCTACTCCGCCTAATAAATCCACCAAATCCTTAATCTCATCCATTTTTAAAAGGAAAGTGTAGTTAATCTCCGCGCCGAAAATTTCCTGAACTTTTGTTTTTACCAACTCAACGCCGTCATTTGGGTTTTTCTCTTTGCCGTAAAAATAAAGAGCGTTTATTTTTGTTTGCAAATCGTCAAGCCATAAATCGCGGGGGATGGAAACTAAAAAATAATTTCCCGATTTAGCATCCACCGTTATCAAAATCATCGTATCGGTCAATAAAGTTCTTTCATCGGCTCGTTCGTCAAGCCCTAAAATTAAAAAGGTCAAATAGTCATTTTTGTAAGAATTTTTAAAACCGGCTATAGCCTGTGAAACAATCTCTTTTTTCGCCATTCCCGCCCCCTTGCTAAACCCATTCAAATACCACCCGCCCATTAATACCGCTAATATCCCGAATAAGCCAAATACCCCTAATAAAACCAAAAATAATTTTTTCTTTAAAATGTTTTTCATTATTCCCTATTTCCTAATTCCTATCCCCTAATTCCTAATTTTTAACAATTAACCTTAAACTCCACCACCTCCCCATCTTTCATTTCATAATCTTTCCCTTCCGATCTGACTTTACCCAAAGATCGGCAGTTCACCCACCCGCCATACTGGACAAAATCTTCAAACGAAACAACATCCGCTTTAATAAAGTTTTTGCTAAAATCAGTATGAATTACTCCCGCCGCTTCCTGCGCCCTTGTTCCTTTCTTAATCGTCCATGCTTTTGCCTCTATCTTTCCCGCAGTTAAAAATGATATCAAACCCAAAGTGTCATAAGCCAATTTAATCAATCTGTTCAGCCCCGGCTCTTCCAGCCCGCACTGTTTTAAATACTCCTTTTGTTCTTCTGCCGATAAAACCATCAAGTCTGCTTCCATTTTTGCGGAAAAAGGGATTAGTGATTTACTATTATCATGTAGTAATTCATGATAATTAATATCTTTTTTCAAAAGATCACCTTCGCTGATATTCGCAGCATAGATAACCGGCTTATCGGTTAATAAAAATAGTTTTTTAATGGAATCTCTTTGCTCTTCCGTCAGCGCGACATCCTTTGCCATCTTTCCTTGATTCATTTCTTTTCTTAGAATCTGCACCGCTTCCCAAAAAATCTCCATCTCCTTGCTAACCTTTCCTTTTGGCTCCGGCTGTTTTCCTAAAGTTTGTAAATCCGCTAAAATCAACTCGCTGTTTATTATCTCCAAGTCCGAAAGCGGATCCACCTTATTATTAATGTGAGTAACATTGCTGTCTTCAAAAAACCGCAACACATGGCAAATTACCGACACTTCACGAATATTGGCCAAAAACTTATTACCTAATCCTTCGCCTTTTGATGCCCCCTTCACCAAACCAGCGATATCAAAAAACTCTACCACTGCCGGCACAATCTTATCCGTCTCTACAATTTTTGCCAAAACCGGCAGCCGCCCGTCCGGCACTTCTACTACTCCTTTGTTTGGCTCTATTGTGCAAAACGGGTAATTGGCCACATTCGCCACCTGCTTTTTCAAAAGCGCGTTAAAAAGCGTGGATTTCCCCACATTCGGCAGCCCGACAATCCCGACTGATAAATTCATACGCCAATTTTACCTGAATAAACGACTTTTTAAAACTGAGAGTTAGAAAGTGGGTGAAGCTATTTACCAAAAATGTAAATGCCAGCGCCAGTTTGAATTGCCAAAGGCGACGCGGATAATGTTTTTTGATAAACAGTAAAAGCGAGGAAAAATATTGTTTATAGAAAGAAAATTTATCGTTTTGCCATCTTTTTTTCCAACTCGCCCCGCCGATATGCATTATTTCTGCATCTGGGACAACAACCAGTTTTCCTAAATCCATTTTCTTAATTCGGTAACACAAATCGACATCTTCAAATAAAAATGAGTAGTCTTCGTCAAAGCCTTTTAATTTTTCAAAAACTTCTTTTTTTGCCATCAGCGCTGAAGCCGGTAATTGATCAACCGCAAAAGGAACACTATTCATTTTACTAACAATCATTTTTTTTAACGAAGTTTTCATAATAATCGGCCGCAAGAAAATATTGTGGTAAAGCAAAATCTGCTGCAAATTCGGAAACTTCATATAATAATCAACCTGTCTCGTCCCATCCGGATTTAAAAGCTGAGGTGAAACCGCGGCCACATCATCATTCTTTTCAAGATAACCAACTAATTTTTCAACTGCTCCTTCTTTTATTTCCGTGTCTGAATTTAAGAGAAGAATATATTCACCCTGTGCAATTTTTATTCCCTGATTATTTGCCCTTGCAAACCCTAAATTTTGATCATTCCGAATGATCTTTAACTTTAAACTTTCAACTAAACTCTTCATTCTTAACTCTTCACTCTTCACTTTCTCTCCCGATCCATTATCAACAACAATAATCTCTAAACCAATGGCTAATGGTTGATGGTTAATGGCTGAAACTATAGAGGCAATGCACTTCTCCAAAAGTTCCTTTGTATTATAATTAACAATAATTATTGAAAGTAAAACTTTCTCTGACTGCTCACTGTTCATTTAATATTTTATAAACAAACCAATTATTCACCACCAACCCAAAAACTTCTCCAATAACCATTCCCCAAACTCCTCCAATTACCCCAATTCGTCTAATTAGCCAGAAACAGGCAGCGGCGGCTACCAAAAAATTCGCCACTGCCAACGGCAAAAACTTTTTTACCTTTTCCGAATTCTGGATGATATTCCCCGGCAGACTATTTAAACAAAACAACGCCATTAAAATTCCGGACAAAGAAAATATTTTCACCGAAGGCAGATATCTTTGCCCGTAAACCAAAGGAATAAAAAACTTTCCGCCAAAAAACATTATTGTTCCTCCCAATATGCCCAATGTGCCCAATACGGCCAATCCCTTAAGATAAACTTTCCCCAATTTCTTTTTATCTTCAACAAATAATTTAGAGGAGATCGGAAAAAGCGCCAAGGCGATGCTTTGCGGCAGTAATATTCCCGCCTCAAAAAATTTTGCCGCCGCCCCGAATATCCCCGCCCAATAATCGCCCAAGACCAAACCGATTAAAACCAAGCCAATCCTCAAATAAAAAACCGCCAAAATAAAGATCAGTGCAAACACCCACGCCTCCTTCAGAATTTCTTTCCAAAAACTCAGGTCAAAAACACTCCCGAGGTGTCCGAATGGACTCCTCGGGAGTGGATAAATATGCCCAATTTGCCTAATCCCCCACCAAAGAGTCACTATGTTGGATAAACAATACGCAAATAACACCCATTTCAATCCCAACCCCATTTTAATAAACACCAATCCAATCCCCGCCGACAAAAACGAAGTTAAAACCACGGCAAACGCATAAGGTCTAAAATTTTCTTTCGCATTTTCCGCCGCCGCTAAAAGATACAAGAGGTTGTAAGGGATAACGGCGACAGCAAAAATAAACACCAGAAAAAGTTTTTCCCCGAAAACGCCCAAAAACAGCGCTAATAAAAGACTGACAAAAACAGAAAAAACGGCAAGGATCAGCCGCAAAGGCAAAAGTTTTTCCAAATAAAAGTCCGCTTTTTCCGGCGCCCGCGAAACTTTTTTTAAAACCAACCGCTCAATGCCAAAATCTGCCAGTGGATAAAAATTATAAACAAATCCCAACACCCAAGCCAAAACCCCGAAATCGTCAACCGCCAAACTCCTTGCTAAAAAAATAAAATACAAAAATCCAATTATCCGCCCGACAACTTGGGATCCTGATAGCCAGAAACTGTTCTTAAAAATTTTGAATTTTGAATTGTAATTTTTCATTTTGATTTTTAAATTTTTAACTATTCTTGGCTTTGCCAAGAATACACCCACACCGTCCAATATCTCGGCTGAACCGGATAAAGTCGGTCTATTTCAAACTCTCTTTTCAAATTCTGATGGCAATACTCGCGAACACCATCAGGTATTTGATCGTCCCAACTGTCCAAAATAAAATAACCGCTTTTTTCTTTTGTCAAAACTTCTTTAAACTCTTCCAAAGAGTTAATAATTTTCGCTCCGGAAACAGGATCTTTATCGTCTTTGGTTACCCAATTTTGAACAATATAATTTAATCTTCCTTCGCCCAAATACCAAACCGGCAAATCGTTCCAGTTGGTTATTAACACCGCATCCTTATTGTCTTTTAACTTCTCGCCGACAAACTCATAAATTTTTTTCCAATCCACTTCCGGCACTTCCTGCATATCTTCGTTTAGGGAATAAATCGCTTGTGGCCACAAATCTAATTTTCCTTTCACATAAAGACTGCCTGCCAAAACCACTGCAAAAAAAACAAAAATAAAATTTCTTAACCCTCCTAATTCTTTAACAATTTGACAATTTAATAATTTAGCAATTTTCCCTTTATTAATAACTCGTAACGCGCAACTCGTTAACTCGTTAACACCGAAAAAGGCTAATAGTATGAGAAACGGAAAAACTATATAAATATACCGAATAAACGGCTGTCCTAAAACAAACGAAACTATAAAAATTTGCGTCCCTAAAAAAATAATAAAAAGAAATAATTTTTTAAATTCCCTTCTTAAAATTAATCCTAATCCCCCTAATCCGCCTAATATGCCTAATATCAAATAATTTTTCGTCAAAAAAACACGGTAATAATAAAGATTGTTTATTTTCCCGACAAAAGAAAAAGTTGATATTAAACTGTCCCGAAAAAGAAACACCAAAACTAAAAATAATGGTAAAACTAAAAGAAAAGTCTTTTTTAGTTTCTTGAAGTTCGTCAAAATCAAAAACAAAATTCCGTCAAAGAACAGCACCAGTCCTAACCCATGAAAAAGCGAAGCACAAACCGCACACAACAAAAACCCAACAATTTCTAAATTTCTTGACTTTAATTTCTTATATCTTATATCTAATATTTTATATAAGAAGTATGCTCCCATCACAAAGAAAAACTGTAGCGCTTGATACGGCCTCGCCTGCCTTGACCAAAGGATTTCTATTTTTAAAAATGCCGTTAAAAATGCCGCCAGCAACGGGATATATTCCACCTCCGAGGTGGGCTTTGACTCCTCCGAGGTGGAGAATAAAACCTTTCCCAGCCAATAAACCGCCAGAACCGTCAAACTGCCAAAAACAACGGAAGGAAAGCGCAAGGCAAACTCATTTAAACCGAAGATTTTGGCCGATCCTGCACCAATCCAATATAAAAGCCACTGGTACCAACCGGTAGACAGACCGTTTTTCAAAACCGGCCGACCTGTTTCCAAAATCGCTCTGCTAAAAATAGCAACATGTCCTTCATCTGACCAAAAACTATAATTATTCCCTAATCCATAAAGACGATAAAAGAAGGCAAACACTAAAAGTGCCGGAAGAATTACTTTATATTTCATTTTTTTCAATCTCTTTCCTTGTTTCTAATATCATCTTGACTACTCCAACCGATAAAAATATGTATGCCCAAATAGCCGTCTTTTCGGCAATGCTTCCTTTTCCAGCCATCAACAGAAACGGGCACAGTGTCAAAAATGCCAAACCACCGGCAACAGAAACTCTGCCTTCAAATCTGTACATTCTTATTACAAAAATCCAAAGCAGGGTAAAAAACAGAATAATAACATCCGAAGATGAAGCAATGAAGAAAACATCAAACGATATTCCCACCATTAAGCAGGCAAACAGAAAAAATTTATTAAAAAATATCCTTTCCGTCATTCTCAAGAAGTGCTTAGTAACAACAAAGGGTAAATGAATTTTTCTTTCAAAAGGTTTTTTGTATCGCAAAAGGTCTTCTTCTATCGGTGTTCTTGTTTTAACCCATATATTTTTCAAAATCTTTTTTGCCATCTCCCAGTTTTTTGCCGCTGTATAAGCTGAAAAAAATACAAAAAACAAAAAAACAATTCCGAAAAAAATTTTTAAATCCACGCCAAAATCAAACCCAAGCAATTTGGCAAAAACCAATCCTGCCCAAACCAAAACCACCGCCCCAAAAAACCTGTTCATCAGTATTTAGTATTTAATATCTAATATTTAATATCTATTATTTAATTCTTTCGGGTCTTTTACCTCAAACGGCCAAGGATTGCTCTTCTTTTTGCCTTTTGTCAAAACAAAAATATTTCCCTTGCCTATCTTTTTCGGCACCATCATTTCCGCTTCTATCTTCTCGTCGCTCCATTGCAAAACATTAAACTCCGCCAGATCGTCAACCGAAACCTTGCCTTTTTGCCAAATCGGGCCGAAGTTAACGCCGGTTATTGTTACTTTGGTTTGCTGTATTCCCCAATCAGCGGAAACACTGTAAATTTTTGGCAAATATTCTCTCGGCAATTTTTCCTGCCGGTATTCTTTATAAACCATCACGCTGAAAGTAAGCAAAGTTAAAAAAAGAGAGACCGTTATCCTTTTTTTGCTAAAAACTTTTTTCCAGTCAATGAGATTAAAAACAAAAGTCAGCGACAAAAGCGTCATTATCGGCAGAAATTTCGGAAAACGGGGAATTTTGTACAAAATTTCCGTTAAAAAAAACTCAATCGGCAGATAAAGCAAACAATAAACAGCCAAAGCGAGCAAAACCCCAACCAAAAGATTTTCTGCATAATTTATTATCCTTTTAAAATCTTCCGACTCTGTCCACTCGTGCGGTTTTTCAAAAAAAAGATTGGCAAAGAAAAAAACAACGGTAAAAAAAAGCGCCGGCGCAATCGCTTCAAAAAGAAAAACGCCTAATAAAAACACGGCGGAAGAAAAAACAATTGTCAGCGAATATTTCATCTTTATTGTTAGGCTTCATCTTATCACAATTTGTTTTCATATTTTATTTTGAAACTTCATCTCCCCGACTAAAACCATTCCGTTACTGCCCACCGTTAACCCTACTCTGCCGGAAGCGAAACTACGGTCAACCGCATCCGCCAATTTTGTATAGTTTGTGCCGTCCTCGGAAAAATAAAAAGCAATATCAGAACCGCCAACATCAGCTTTTAACCAATAAGGCTTCCTCTCCTCCAGCATAAAACCGCTTATTGTCCCTCTTTCTAAAGTTACCGTCTGCTGTTTCTCGTCAAAAACGCCGTTTTTGATAATCTGCCAATTACCGCTCTCCACCCCTTCAAAAGTCAGATAGTAACCAAAACCATTACTGATATTGCCGCGCAAAAAAAGACCGAAGCTTCCTTTTTTTAAGGGAATAAACTGCATGGAAACACTATAGTTTTTAGCGGCGCTTATTTTCTTGCTCACCGCCAAACTGCCATACAGATTTGTTGCTAATAATCCCGCCCGTCCCTGATCTGTCCCGAAAGATAAAAATTTAGAATGACTTGCCGACCACTCGTTCCGGTAAAAATCTTCCTTTTCTCCCCACAAATAATCAACCACTAAAGCGCTGTTTGTTTTTGGCCGCGAAACCAATTCAAATCTAACCGTTTCTATGATGCTGTTCCCCGTCGCTTCCCCCGCCGCCAAGCCGCCATCCTCCCCATTTTCTGAAACCGAAAATTTTTCCGCCGGCAGTTCCAAAATATTCCAGCCCGTGTTTAAGTTTCGCATCGGAAAACTATACTCTCTCTTTGTGCCATCGGCAAAAATAATCCTGAATTTTTCAACATTATCAGGGTTTGTCTCTAAATAAACAAAAAGCCGGAATTTTAAAAATTCACTAAAATCAAACGGTTTTTCTAAACCTAAAAATGTTTTTGCCACGGTATAATCGCGGCTTACCAAAGACAGTCCCGTTTTGCCTTCCCAAAAATAAACATATTCAAAATCGCCATCACCTCCCCATTTTTCATCTTCTTCAAAACGGGCGATGTTAATCGCTTTATCTTTAATGTCTTTCTCGTATAAAAGTTTGTACTCTTTCTCCGTAAAGGGAATCTCTATTGTTTTGTTTTGCGCTTCTTTATTGACGCTGCTGCTGCCGCTCTTGCCAAAAAAACTAATTTTCCCCTGTTTGTAAAACCAAGCGGCAACCAAAGCCGCCCCGGCAACAACCGCAAAAACCACCCCCCGTTCTATTAAAGATCTTCTCATTTTCATTATTTTGTTTCCTTCTGTCTAAATATTATTCTACCGACAGCCACCCGTCAATAATCAATTTCACTTGATCTTTTCTTTGTTTTTTTAACTTTCTTAACCACCAAATATCCGCAGCACCCGGCAAATGCCGCTAAACTGATAAATAAACTAACATAAAATAATTTTTGCGAAGAAAATTCCACAATTAATTCATAACTTTCTTTCCCGCCAACATCTTCCGGAGTGATATACCAGGAATTGGCATAACCGTTTACTAAAAAGTGTCCGTCTTCGGCAACCGGCTTTCTTCCCCATGTCTCAAACGCCGCCGGTTCCAAAAATGTCATCCGATGCGTTCCTTCTTTTATTTCTCCATCAAAATAGCTTGCTACTTCTTCCCCGTATCCTTTATTTTTTATAAAAACACTTGTTATTTTTGCCCCCAACTTTCCTAAAATTTCGAATATATAATCTTCTATTCCCTTAGGTTGGTAATTGGTAATTGGTAATTGGTAATTATCTCGCTTCGCGAGATATATTTTCCACTTTTCATTAAAACTCTCCAAAAAAATCAAATTGTATGGTTTTTTCGCCCCTTCCACTTTTATCTTATACTTTGTCGGGTTTACTTTGACAAAAGTAATCTTCGGCATTGCTGTACTCTTGTTTTCAATATTCAGTATTGAATATTCAGTATTTCTTCTGAGTCTCGCCATCATCTTCGGCCTGTTCAGTTTTCTTACATCTAAATTCACATCTTCCGAAGCGGAAATCCTAATCTTTCCCGTTTCCCCTTTTGCCGAAGACTCAAAAAACATCTCAAAATCCTTTTCTTCGCCGCCTGTCGCCGGCAATTCTTTTCCAAAAAGAATACCCGCTTTGTCTTCGGAAACAGAAACTCTGCCCTTCTCGTCTCCGTTGGTTTTATAAGAAAACTTCACTCTGAATAAACTGTTCGGTGAATAATTATGAATCCTCAGTTTGTCGTCTGCCAAATTACTGGTTATTTCTTCTATCGGCAAAGTTATTTCCTGAAACCCTTCTTCAAAATAAATTCTTTCCGTACTTGTCCATCCTCTCCCCTCGTTTACCAAAATATCATACAAACCTTCTACCGGTATTTTTGTTCTGTAAACTAATTTAGAAAAGTCTCCTTTATCCACTAACCCGTCAATTTTCGTTTCTAATTTCCTGAATTCAGCCTTCAGGTCTTTATAGTCTCTCATCTCTTTCGCTGCCGTCTGGTGTTTCAACAGTGCCGCTTTGTACTTTGCCCAATATTTAATAAAGTTTTTACCGTCAGCCGACTTTATCTTAACTAAAATATCAAAAGCCTCGGTCATCTCCCCGCGATATCTTTCTAACATCAACGCTTCCAACTGTCCTCGCGGATCTTGGCCGTACCTGATATACTCGCCTGCCCTTTTACCGGCGTAAAACAAGCGTTCTTCAAACAATTTTTTTTCGTCGTCTCTCAACCGCCATTTCTGAAATTTTTCATTTTCTAAAATAAGCAAATAAACTATCCCCTCGGGCTTATGGCTGATATAAGGAAGCTCTATTTTCTCCGCCTCGGCGGCTATCTCCATTTCCCCTCCCCCCGCCGTATTCATTAACTCCCCTTCCGTAAAAACTTTGTCAATCTGATTTTTCAACTTATTAATTTTTGGCGTGGTCGCCTCATTAAGTTCACTGACATAAACCCCTGATCTTGTTTGATAATCCTCAAAACTAATAATATCCCGCAGCATTTTTATCCCCCCGCTGTAATAAATAACTTCCTTAGGAATATAAAAATGCGGCAAAAAAATATTATTTTTAAAAAAATCTATTTTTCCGATCGTTTTTTCAAGCGACAAATCTTCTTTTATTTTAAGTTGCTCGGAAATTGAATTTACCTCTATTCCCTTGGGGTATTTTCCCGAACAATCAATAAGGTCGTGGCGCAAAGCAATATATTTCACATTCGCCAAACTCAACGCCTCGCCGAGAGGGAAAATCTTGTTCTCCGCCGGCGTCAAAGTATTCAGATAACCGTTAACAACGGAGCTTATCTCCCTTATCCCTTCCCACCCAAAAATATTATTGAGGATTGATTTGTTAAATAATAACACTCCCAACTCAGCGCCGGCAAACCCCCAGTCCGCGCAGTAATAAGAGGCAATCCCCGGGCCGGAAAGAATTTTAAAATCGTCGCCCTGACTGTTTACCCAGTCCGCCGCCGCAAAATACCAAGGCGGGATTTTAATAAAGCAGGGAAAACTTATTTCCCCTGTCCGCTGGCCTTGATGAACCACTTTTCCTGTCCAAAACGGATAGTTAAAAATAAAAATCGCGGCAATTAAAACCGCGATAAACACTTTCGCCAGCCAACTTTTATATTTTTTTATAAAATCAAAAAATAAAATTGCTCCTTCGCTGAAAAGGTAGCCGTAACTTAAAACCACCACCGGCGTATACCACTCAATGCTCCGGTATAAAGCTAATAGCAAAACTTTTTGATGGAGAAGTTGATTAACCCAAGTAAAAGGGCGATGCAATCCTTTGGCAAGAAAAATCATCATCACCGCCGTCGCGGAAAAAAATAAAACATAAAAATTTTTCTTTTTTTTAAGCAGACCGGAAAAAGCCAAAACCGGAAAAATAAAACCCATTACTACCAGAAAAGAATTGCTGACATAGTCGTGAGCCGCGGGGATGATCAACGACCCCGGCGTAGTCAGCGTCCATGCTAAATTATTAGTAAATTTAAAAATGTTCAAAAAAGAGGAAATAGCGCTTTTCCAAAGGAACCACCCCCCAAGCCTGCCGCTTTCTTTAACTGCGTTAACCGATGTTCCCACATCGCTCAACATCGGCAGCAGCCACCAAAAATTAACTAAAAAAAGAATGGCAACGGCTTTAAAAGCAAAAATTAATATCCGGCGACAATCCTGCCAGCGACGGGCAAATATTTGCTTTGCAAGCACAAAAAAACCAAAGAAAAAAACCGGCCAAAGAGTATTAAGAATAAGAATCGGGTTTGTCGCCGCCGGAGAAATTAAAACATAGGTAACGGCAATGAAAAAAATGTATAAAAAATCGTTCTTTTTCATCCCCTTGATAAAAAAAGCCAAAATAAGGGGCGTCGCCAAATAAGATAATTGCAAAGGGACAGAGGGAGGAGCCAAATTAAAAAGATTCCACAGATTAAAATTATAAAACAGGCCGGCGATAAAAGCAGTCAGACAATCTTTTGGCCGAATTTTCCCTCTTTGATCTTGGGCGATTACCAAAACAAGATAGTACATCGCCAAGGGAGTAAGAGTAAAAATAGTAAAAAGCATCGCCGCCTGGGAAATATTCGGAGAAATTGACAGTCTCTCTAAAAGATAAAAGAACAGAAAAAACAGGAAACTCGGAATATTTCTCCCCTCCGCCGTTATGCCGGCGGCAAACCGTGTATCCCAAACGAAAGGGATCCGCGGCAATTCCAACCCCGGTTTAAGGGGATAGTAAAGATCGCCGCACATAATAAAATGGCCTTTTTTGAACAAAGAAATAAACGCCGCCGCCAAACTTACCAAAAAAAGAAAAACCGCCGGAAGAAACATCCGCCAAAACAGTTTATTCTTAAAAACTTTCTTTTTTTTCATTTTGTTTATTTTTAAAATCAGCGCATCAGTATTTCTCTTGATTTTAATGAAAAAAGATGATACACACGATTGCCAAACTTATTGGTGGTCGCAAAATCAAAAATTAATTTGTGCATTGCTCTTGACCTTGTCAAAAAATAAGCAAAGGGGCCCAAGACTGATCCCAATCTGAATTGTAAAATTTTTCTTTCATAAAGATCTAATCCTTTTTTTACTAATTCTTCCCGCTGTTTTTTTGTAAACTCTTTCGTTTCAAATATCGGGGTGTTGTCGCGGTAAGAAATATCTTTCAGATAAGTTTTCTTTGGAACTAAAAACTTCGCATATTTAACCGCCCAATCATAAGCCTCTGTCCCCGGATAAGGAATCAGATTAAAAAAATTAACATAGTTGGTCGGCAGGCTTTTAGCAAATTTCAGACTGTCTTTTGCCTGTTCATAATTTTCGTTCTTATGACCGATGATAAAACTGACTGCGTTTTTAATCCCTGCTTGGTTTGTCCAGTCAACCGCTTTCCTTACCTGATCAAGAGTGATATCTTTTTTAATTCTCGCCAAGATTTCCTGATTGCCCGACTCGCATCCATAGGAAATGAAAAAACAACCGGCTTTTTTAAGTTTTTTCAACAGCCGCCGTGTAATGCGATCTACTCTGATGCCGTTATACATCTGAAACCTGATTTTCAACCCGCTTCTAATAATCAGATCGCAAATTTTCTCCGCTCTTTCTAAATCCAAAGAAAAACAATCATCATTGATGTCAAAATTCCGCCAGCCTTTTTTATACCAATGTTTTATCTCGGCAAAAACATTTTCCGGACTGCGGGGGCGAAAACCGCGGCCCATAGACAATCTCACCGAACAATAATTGCAGCCGTAAGGACAGCCTCTTGAGGTAATAATCGGCAATGTTTTTTCGGCATAACAAAGGTATTTTTTTAAATTAAAGGCTTCATAATCGGGAAAAGGCAGCCTGTCCAAATCTTTAATGAAATCATCCGGCGGGTTTTTGAAAATTTTCCCGTTTCTCCTCCAAATCAACCCGGGAACTTTTCTGAAATCCGGCTTGCGCCGGTTGAATTGTTTTAAAAACTTCAAAAAGGAGATTTCTCCTTCGCCGCGGAGGGCAAAATCTGCCGGAGTAATCCTTATAATTTCGTCGCCGGTGGCGGCGATATGCGGCCCGCCGACGATGACGGGAATGCCCGTCCTTTCTTTTAACTTTTTAATTGTTTCTTCAAGATACCCATATCCATAAGTAAAACCGGTAACGCCAATAATGTCCGGCGCAAATTTTTTTATCAAAACCGTTAGTTTCCCGTCGTCGTTTTCTATCCCTTCGTCAAAAACTTTCACCGATATTTTGTTTTTCTTTAAAACCGCCGCCAAATAAGCAACGCCCACATGGGGAAATCCGGTTTTTCCTTTGCCGCCGAATAAATTTTTATTTTTAGGGATGACAAATAAAACTTTAATCATTTTACGACCAAAAAGATTTTATCCTAAGATAGGTTAATCCTCTTTCTAAATAAAAACTAAGTTCTCTTCTCTTCATCACTTTATTAAAAATTTCTTTATCGCTTACTTTTCTGATTTCAGTATTAATCCAACAGCGCCTATTTATTAACAGCTTCAAATTTAACAAATTCCAACCAATGCCTTTTAAGATATTAAAACCGTCCGTAAAATTACCTTTAAGAATAAAGGAAAATGCCAAAACAAACCAACAGCCTAAATGAAGGGGTAAAATTTTAACCAAATTCTTAAACTCTAAATTTTTAATTAAAGTAAAAATATAGTTGCGGGCGCCGTGATACCTGACGAAATTTTTCTCATAATAGCGCTTAAAATCTTTCTTAGGGGTATTAAAAGCGTGATAAACCACTGACTTGGGGATAAAAACCACCCGATAACCGGCAAGCCACACTCGCCAGGACAAATCCGTTTCTTCCAGATACATATAGTGTTTTTCATCAAAACCGCCGATCTTGTTAAAAATTTTAGTTTTAATAATACTCGCGGCGCTTTTCGCGCTGAAAATTTCGGCGATATAATCCCACTGCCCCTCATCTTTCACTCTCTGCGATCTCTCAATTAAAAAACCTAACGGGCCGAGATAATCGCCGGCGCAGTCGTAATATCTGCCCGGCATCATCCGTAAAAGTTTGCTTTGAGCGCTTCCTATTGTTTTGTCTTTTTCTAACACTTTAATCAACTCATTAAGCCAAAAACGGCTGACCTTAGTATCGTTATCCAAAAAAGCAAGGTATTTTCCTTTTGCCGCGGCGGCACCGATATTTCTGCCCGCCGCCGGCCCAAAACTTCCGGAATTTTCAATTATTTTGAAATTTTTGCGCCCTGAGTATTTTTTCTTAACCAATTCTTTGCTTCCATCGGTGGAAGCGTTGTCAACGAAGATAATTTCTTTGTTGGGGTATGCGCTTTTAAAAACCGAGTCTAAACAAACCTCTACAAAATCAATCCCGTTATGGCTGACAATAATCACTGAAACTAAGGGGAAATTCTTCATAAAAAAATTACGGTCAATGTTTTAAGTACCATTGGTAGGTCTTTTTCAACCCATCTTCCAACTTAAAGAGGCATTGCCATTTTAATAATTTTTTCGCTTTCCCGCTGTCAAGAAATTGCTTATCTATTTCGTTGGCAATCTTGGTTTTTATCAATATTTCCGGAAACATTTTTTTACCGGAAATCCTAATGATTTTATTGACCAGATCCAAAACGCAAATTGGCTTTCCGGTTCCGAAATTAAAAGCTTCGCCAAAACCGATTTTCCGCAAATATAACGCCTCAATTAAAGTAAAATAACCGTTAACCGCATCTTCTATATACAAATAATCTCTCATTGGCGTCCCGTCACTTCTGATAATCGGACGCCTGCCATTGATAACCGATAAAATCGTATCCGGGATTATTCTTGAAAAATTTGTATCGCCGGGGCCGTAAAGATTAGCGCAGCGGGTAACGGCAATCGGCAAATTATAAGTGTGCGCGTAGCACCGATTCAAAATATCGGCGCACGCTTTTGAAGCGTCATAAGGATAAAGCCCCAGCAAAGGATAATCCTCTTTATACGGAAGAACTTTTTGCTCGCCGTAAGCTTTGTCGCTGGAGGCGGCCACTAAAGCGCCGCCTCCGGACAACCTTAACGCTTCCAAAACATTCCAAGTCCCTTTAATGTTTGTTTCAAAAGTGATCAGGGGAGATTTATTGGCAATTCCGACAATCGGCTGCGCGGCGATATGAAAACAAAAATCAATTTTATTATTCTTAAAAATGGAGTTAATCAAAGAACCGTCAATGATATCTCCCTTGACTAAATTTATTTTCTTATCCAAGTTTTCCGCATAAAATAATGAAGAAGATCTGGTCTCGTTTTTAATCAAGCCAACCACTTTAGCGCCCAAAGACAACGCCCTTTTTGTTAAATGCGATCCTAAAAAACCGCTTGCGCCGGTAATAAAAACCGTTCTGTTTTTAAAATTATTTTTATTTTTTACCATATTCTCCACGGGGCATTCCCTTTTGCCCAAATCTCGTTTAAAACCAAATTATCTTTATATGTGTCCATACACACCCAAAACCCGCTGTGCTTTTTCGCAAAAACGGCTTTCGTCTTCAAAAGCCTTACAAAAGACTGTTTCTCTAAAATATCACTTTCTTTTAAAAATTCAAAGACCTTGCGGGAAAAAACAAAAAACCCGCCGTTAATCCAATAATTAAGAACCGGCTTTTCTTTAAATCGTTTTACCGATTTACTTTTCCCGTCAAAATCAACGACGCCGAACTGCAACCTCGGTTTGACCACGGAAATCGTGGCAATGCCTTTATTACCTGAATGAAAACTCTCAAGTTTGCGCAGATCAATATCGGATAGCCCGTCTCCGTAAGTGGCAAAAAAACTGTCTTCTCTAATATATTTTTCTATTTTTTTTATCCTTCCGCCGGTGTTTGTCTCCACTCCCGTATCAATAAACTCAATGTTAAACTCTTTATTGTTTTTAAAATATTCATAAATAAAATTTGCTTTATAACCGAGGCATAAAACAAAATCATTAAACCCGAAAGCGGAATAATATTTCATAATGTGCCACAAAATCGGCTTCCCGCCGACGGCAGCCAAAACTTTCGGCTGATCGTCTTTCCCCATCCGCGTTCCCTTGCCGCCACACAAAATAACAGTTTTCACTCTCTTTACTTAATTTTTAACATTTTTAATATAAGGTTTTCTTGCCGACACTCCCTTAAAGACCAACGATAATAAATCGGACAAATCTCTTTTTAACCGCTCCATTGAGGTAATATCTTCCTTAAGCCGCTCCCAAAAAGTATGGAAATTAATATAAAACTTTCTGTTTATTTTTTTCATAAAAGAATATAATTCCTCTTTTGCTACTCCGTCAGGAATAAAAACAGGATAGATCCCCGAATATCCTTCCCCCATTTTCTTTTGGGCAAAACTGTCAATCATTTTTTTGCTAACTATCCCTTGCCCCGCGGCGATTTCATAAAGCCGCGATCCCGGAAACGGCGTCGGAATGGACAAACCCAAAATGTCCGGTTTTAATTTAAAAATCATCTCTTTGGTATCCGCCAAATCCTTCCAAGTTTCTCCCGGATGCCCGATCATAAAATAAGCGGCCGTACCTATTTTTTGTTTTCGACAAAGTCCAAAAACTTCAAATATCTTGGCATTGGAAAAAGAGCCTTTGTTAACTATATTTTTCCGCACCTTCTCATTTCCCGATTCAATGCCGAAATGAATTAAGGAACAGCCCGCCTTTGCCATTATTTTTAACAATTCCTCATCAACAAGGTCAATTCGCGACTGGCAGCGCCAATTTATTTTTAGTCCGGATTTTTCTACCTGCCGGCAAAACTCAAAAACTTTTCTTTTGTCAAGAGTAAAAGTATCGTCCTGAAAATCAACTCTCCCCCGGCAATCGTTGTATGCCAGTTTTATTTCGTCAATCATATTTTTCGCCGAACGATACCTTATTTTTTTACTGATGGAAGGCCGACTGCAATAATAGCAATGGTACGGACAGCCGCGTGAATACATCATTGACTCGTGCCGGCTGTATTTTCCTCTATTGATCATCTTTCTGTCCGGAAACGGAATCTCGTCTAAATTCATCACTATTTTCCCCGTCTGAAGTTTAGGAATTTCCTTGCCGGCAGTTAATTTTTCCAACGACTCCAAAAAAGTTATCTCCCCTTCGCCGGTTATCCCATAATCAAAAATTTTTGTGTGCCGATTAATAAACCCGGAATCGGCGCTGATATGCGGCCCGCCTAAAAAAATCTTAATTTTCGGGTTATTTTTCTTCAAATATCCCGCCACCTCTACCGCTCCCTGCAGCTGCGGCGTCATAGAAGTAATTCCCACCACAAACGGCCGATATGAATCCACTAATTTGCCGATTTCTTCCAAACGATAATTTTCCGGCGTTACATCCAAAACTTTAACAACAAAACGGTGCGAGTACTTCTTGATATAGGAAGCAAGATAAAGTAAACCGAGCGGTGGAACAGAAACATCAAGCGAATAAGGATTGCCTTGATTAAAATATAAAGGCGGATTAATTAATAAAACTTTCTTCATTGTTAATCTTTATTAATTTTTTTAACACAAAAAAGTTCAAAAGCAAACTGCGGAAAAAAGTAAGTGAAGATCTGCGACCAAGACAAAATGACGAACCAAAAAAACTTGGGCCTAAATCTTATCGGGGATAAAAGATCGCGGCCCATACTGCTATCCTCTGATTCTTTTCTTAATATTTTTAAACCCGAAAGGCCGCGGATAACATAACCCCTTTCTTTGAAATCTTTAATACTCCAACCCGAGATATGTTCCTGCAGGGGATTTTCGTCAAGTTGAACCTGATGCCAGTAACCTCGCGGCGTGGAAACAATTATTTTTTTCCTCGCCCAATTTTCTGCCTTTTTCAAACATTTACTCCCGACGCTTTTGGGTAAATGCTCCAAAACCTCAATCATCATCACCGCGTCAAAACTTTTGTCGGGAAAATTTAGCGCCTCTATTTTTTTCCCGATATATTCAGAATGGATTTTTTTTCTCCGCGATTTTTCCAAATAGGGTTTAAAAGGTTCTACGCCGACGCTGTATTTTACATTCTCACAAAATTGCAGCGGTGAAGACGGCCCGCAACCGATGTCTAAGACAGAATCACAGTCTTTTAATTCTTTCCGCAAACAAGACTCCAGAGAGTGAAAAATCGCTCCCAATGTCCGACTTCCGTGTATCTTGCCAATAATCTTTTTAGTATTCATACCCACATTAATTACTAAATTTTTGCAGTACTTCTTTTGTTCGTTTAATGATCTTTTTTAAATCATACCGCCTTCTGACTAATTCTAAAGCATTTCCGGCAATTTTTCTTGAAAAAATCCGATCGGCTAAAACAGCGGTTATCGCTTCCGCAATGGATTCGGGTTCAAGTCTAACAAAAAGCGCATTCTTTTTATCCGTTAAAATTTTGCCTATTTCCCCCACCGCTACCGTAATAATCGGTTTTTCCAAAGACATTGCCTCCAATAAAGACCGTGAAGTTGTCGGCGCATAGACATAAGGCAAAACAATCAAATCGGCGGCGGCGAGATAATTAGGAATCTTTTTAAAAGGGGTCGGAGGCATAAAATCAATTAAATCGCCAACCCCAAGTTTATTTGCCAACGCGCGGACAGACGGTTCCCCCTCGCCGCCGCCAATTAAAAATTTTACTTTTACTCTTGATTTCAATAAAGCCGCTGATTTAACAAGCAATTTAGCCGATTCGGTGTTGGCTGTATAAAGCGGTTTGGCAAAAACAATCAATTTGCTTCCAAGAGCGTATTTCTCTCTTATCTGTTGAGATTTTTTATTATCATACAATGACCGATACCCGCCAACATCAATTCCTCCCGGGATTATTTCCACTTTTTCTTCGGCGATCCCCCATTTCTTAAGATGATTTTCCCAATAATAATTTGACCAGCAAATGAATTTGTCTACCGGCGCCACCGTAATCAATAGTTTCACCATCCAGTAATTCAAATTGTCCAATAACCGCCCTTTTTCATTAATAATTTCAACTGTGCAAACCAGCGGTATTTTGTATCTCTTTTTCAAATACCATCCCGCCAAAAGGCCCCGCGGCCCGATTGAATTTACTAAATCAACTTCGTGAAGTTTTTTTGTAAAAATAACTTTAATGAAAGCCAAAAACATAAACGCTAAATCTTCTATCCACCAAATCCCCAAAAGAGGAAGCCAAAAAAACTCTATATTTTGCTTCTTATTAAACTGTTTTTTGGGATACCATACCGCCAATAAGTAAACGGACTCAATTTTTTCTGCCAATCTGTTCAAAAACTCTTGAAAATAAGAACCCCCAATAAAAAAAGGGTATTTAAAGTAAATAAAAAGTATTTTCATTTTTTAGCGGTGATGATGATATGTATTGCAAATAAAGAGGGAAGGAGTTTGCCAAGGGGCTTTAAAAACCAAAACTTTTTTTTAACAATATTTACCCCAAATGCTTTTTCCACTTTATAACCTGTTTCTTTAAAAAGGAGTTTCGCAGTTTTAATGTTAAAAAAGCGTAAATGATCTTCATCCATAAGCCCTCCTTTTTGACTGTAGGAAAAATCCCCAAATAAGAATTTTATTCGTAATAAGATGAAGGCAGAGTTTGGAACAGAAGCAACAATGATCCCGTCTTTTCTCAGATGTTTCTTAAGAGTATTCAAAAGGAGACCGGGGTATTTTAAATGCTCGATTACATCTCCTAAAGTTATTACATCAAACGATTCTTCCGCAAGGACCGTATCTAATTTTACCAAATCATCTAAATCACACTTAAAAACCCTATCGCAATAGCGTGATGCTTTTTTCAAGGAATTGTCATCTATATCTATCCCTGTTACCAGACATTTTTTACCCTTGGTCAGAACTCGCGCCAGGGTTCCCGTTGAACAACCGATATCTAATACCCGCGTTTTAGAAGGTACTAAAGAAAAAATCACCTTGTTATATCCCCCCTCGTACTTTTTCTTGTTGTCCTTATAGCCTTCTTTAACCTTAAACATGTTTTTAAGCCTCCGAATTAACTTCTGTATTTGATCAATAAATTTTTGGGGTCATAAAAATAATTAATATTTGAGACTATCCTTTCCTATTAATCACATATTTATCTTTAACGATGGAGAAACTCTTTTTTTTTGGAAGTAAAAAATATTTAATGGAGCTAAACAAAAATTGAACCTTATCTTTAATTTTATTTTCTTTGTATTTTTCAAACATATGCTTAAAATTATTTAATTTATCTGTCAAAATCCTTTTATTAAAATTGTCAGTATTTTTTATTGCTACTGCGTAGATATTCCTTGGAAATTCACTAACTCCATAATACCCTATAAATTGCATGGCAAACTTTTGGGTTAAAAACTCAAATGCTTTAGGTGTAAACCTCCAGTAATCATAGGGAAAATCATGAACAGGACAATTCATTACCGAACTTAAAACAAGAATACCTTTAGGTTTTAAAATTCTATAAATCTCTTTACTGGCTTTAAAAATATTTTCGATATGCTCAAAAGTGTCTAAACATATTACACAATCAAAAGTTTCATCTTTAAATGTAAATCGTTCAGCATTCTCAATAAGATCTACTCCTACCCCGGGTCTCATATCGCATCCGATATAAGTACAACCGGGAAAATATCTCCTTATATCCATCAACTTTTCTTGACCGGGGACAACAAAAGAACCAACCTCTAAAATTTTGCCCTTAGGTTTAAATACTTCGCAAAAACATTTAACCAAATAGTTATTTATTGCTTGCATTTTTTCAGTAAATTTTATCTTAATAATTTTAAGATAATATCAATCATGATAACAGTGATCGTTTTTATAGACAAATTTAATCTTTTTAAAAAAAAGACCGTTAATGTTATCTTTATACCAATCAACCAATGGAATAAGCAAAACCGGCGGCATAATCAGACAGCCTAAACTGAAAAGCCAAAACTGAAAACTAAAAATGTTTTGCACACGATATTTTAACAGCATAAAGATCTCCCGCAATAAGTATTTATAGCTTGCGTAATTTCTAATCTGCACTAACCCGACGAAATTAATAGCGACAAAATTTTTGATCATATATTCTCTAAAATTCTTAAATTCCTTTTCGTGGTAAACACTATTAAACATCTCTACCCAGCTTTGGATTGGCGATTTGTCATAAATGTAATTGGTTTTTCTTCTATACATTTTAGGGCTACGGCACTGGCTGCTGCCGATCCTTACCGCCAAATTATAATCTTTTAAAAAAACGACCGGATGGTTTTTGAAAATTGAGGCAAAAGGATAAACATGGCAGGGGAAAATATCGGGGTGAAATGGCAAATCAACAAATTTTTTTCTCATCGCCAGTCCTGACAATTGATCTAAAGTGGAAAACATTATGTTAATTTTTTGTTTATCACTATTAATGGTAAGAATTTCATCTTTGTCGGGATTCAATTGTTTTTTGGCTCGTACCGGTTTGTCAATTTCCCTGTCAAACCAATAATATGGTCTGGTTACCGCGCCAATATCGGAAGATTTTAAAAATGCCTTGTATGTATTTAACATCGCGTCTTTCGCCAAAATATCGTCCTGACCCATCAGATATAGTATCTCTCCTTTCGCTTTTCGCCGGCACTCTTCCAAATTCAAAGAATACCCAAGATTTGTTTTGTTTTTAAAATACTTAACTCTTTTATCTTTAAAACTTTTTACCACTTTCCCTGTTTCGTCTCTTGAACAATCGTCAACGATAATTAATTCGTAATCGGTAAAACTCTGGTTAAAAATACTCTCCAAAGTCTGTCCGATGACGCTGGCGCCGTTATAAACCGGCATTAAAATACTGAATTTCATTTTTGCGCAACAATAAATAATCCTCGCCCTAAAAAAACTTTGCCCAGTAATAATTCCAGTGTTTTCTCCGCCGCCGCAAGCAATTTCAGATAAATTGTCTTGTCGGACAAACGGGATGAGTAAAAAATCCCCGGTATTTTGCTTAAACTTCTAATTTCTAATATTTTGTAGCCGATACCATTTAATGTTTTTTTTAACTCGCCGAAGGTTGTTTTCTCCCGCGGCAAAGGACCCTTAAAAAAATAATTTATAGAAAACTTGTTCGGCATCGTAAAAATAAAAATGCCGCCTTTATTTAAAGCCTTGTAAATCTGCCCTAAAATCTCTTTCCAGTTCGGGCAATATTTTAGGACTCTTACCGCGGTGATAAAATCAAAAATCCCTAAAGTTTTTATTTCCTTTTTGGAGATGTCAAACTCTTTTAAAAAGCAAATTTTCTTAACTTTGGCAAATTTTTTTCTGCAAACGGCAATCATTTTTGGGGAAATGTCAATTCCGCCTATTAGCGCGTTTGGCAAACTGTTTTTAATTAACCCCTCTAAAATTCTGCCGGAACCGGTTCCGATATCCAAAACATTTTTACGGGGAAAAAGATTTAAATAATAACCGATAAAATCCTGCTCTTTTTTTGACAAATATTTTGCTCCTTTTGTCCGCCGCCAAAGTTTGGAATATTGGTTGCCGATACCGCCCCAAAATTGTTTGTTTAAAACCGAGGCGATCGGCAGCAGATGCTGAACTCTCATTTGAATAAAGCACCGATATCAAAATTGATAATTTTTTTTATTCTGTAAGCAGCTTTATTTTCCTCTGTTTCCAGCACTCTGAAAACATTTAAAAGCCTTGCTGTCAAACTGTTTCCAAAAATATACGACAACAAAAAATTATTGGAAAGAAATAACAAGGATTTTAGAAATAAAAAGTCGGCGATTGTTTTTGCCGCCGGCACATAGTTTGGGTTTAAAGTGTTTTGATAAAGAATCAATTCGTCATATTTCCTTTTCCCGTCAGCCAGTCTCCCATTTCTGTTGTTCACGATATCTTTTCGCGCGCTTTTAGTGATGTTTTTTGCCTCGCAGGCGGTCGGATAAACCAACTTATTCTTTAAATCAAGGACAACAACATTTTCGGCAATGTACGAGCCGCCTCTTGCCAACGCGTAATTTAAAACCGTTGTTTTCCCGTTAAAACTCGGTGCCACTAAAACAAAACATTTATTTTTATATGTAAACGCCACCCCGGCGGAAACAATTTTCATCTCTAAAAACAATTCCACACTGATTAAGTCAGCCAAGTGCTTGCCTATCGGCTGGATTCTTCCTATTTCAAAGGGGACAAGCCGAAACAATCTGTTAAAACGCAAAACACGATTCTTTTGGTTATAACAAAAACGAAGATAAAAAGGGCCAAAAATCCTTCTTTGATAATACCAATAATGTTTTTTCTTAAAATAATAGCCGTTTTGTAAATCAAAATCCCTTGGGGGGTTGATATTATCATCAATAATTACCTGATAATGGAAACGGCTTTTCTTCTTTACCGGAGGAAATAAATCAAAACTTTCGGCTAAATAACAACCGTTCAATCTTTTTAATTTCGTTTCCAAAGAAACTAAATCAGGAATAATATTTTTAAATGTCATCCAAACCTTTTATTTTTATTTTGAAAAAATATAAATTAATCCCACGAAAAATTTCAAGCCTAACATTCCCGCCGCCAAAAGCGGATGGGAAACTAATTTCCTCCATTTTCCGTTTTCCGTAAAAACCAAAAACCCGCGATAAAATGGACTAAACTGTCGGCAAACATCGGTATCTTTTTTCCCCCATTTTTTAATATAACCGGCAAACATCCCGCTGTACATTTTCTTCTTTCCCAAATATCTTATCAAGGTCATCTGTTCTTCATGATGATAAATTCTTCGGGAGGCAAGGCCGATTTTTGCGCCGGCGCTTTTAACCCGCTTGGTAAAATCCCAATCGTCCGATCCGAACATTATATTTTTCTCGTCAAACCCTCCTCTTTTAATATACACATCTTTTTTCACTATTCTCACCGCGTCTATACAGGTAGCATCATAAAAACCCCTTTCAAAATCCCTGACTTTGCCAAACAACCCCTTGCCGCAAATTTTTTCCGGTATATACAAGGCATCTATTCTTTTCTTTAAAATTAAATCTACTGCTTCGCCGATTAACTTAAAATCAAAAGTCATATCCGCATCAGGAAAAAAGACGATTTCGCCTTTGCATTGTTTAACGCCGAAGTTGACCTGAGCGCCGCGGAAGTTTTTAATTCCCCGTAAAGATTTATTTTCCGCTAAATTAAAAACCTTGTCCGTATATTTGCCCGCAATTTCTACCGTTTTATCTGCCGAATCGTTATCAATAACAATAATCTCTATATTTTTCTGAGGATAAGTCTGTTTTCTTAAACTTTCCAAACACCTGCCAATATTTTCTTCCTCATTTTTAACGGCGATAACCACGGAAACTAAAGGAAGTTTTTTCATTGTCTTTAAATTTCTTAAGTTTCAAAATCTGCTGTTTGCCAAAGCGTTTTGGCACCCGCAGGTAATTTCCGAAGGCCAATTTTTAATCATCGCCAACATCAGTTTTTTCACATTGCCGATGTTTTTTTGAAAAACGGCAACAATTTCTTTTGCCGAAACCGGCTTAACTTTTTTCTCGGAAACCAAACCGGCATCATAATCAGTGGCCATCGCGATCGCGCAATAACACATTTCTTTCTCTCTTGCCAAAGCCACTTCCGGATATTCGGTCATATTAATGACATCCCAGCCCATTTTCGTAAACCACAACGACTCGGCCGCCGTGGAAAATCGCGGTCCCTGAATAACGACTACTGTCCCTTTTTTATGAACCGCTAATTTCATTTTCTTAGCTTCGGCAATTGCTAACTTGCGCAACTGCGGACAATATGGAAAAGCGGTAGAAATATGGGTTACTAACTGGCCGTCATAAAAAGAATCAACCCTATTTCGGGTTCGGTCAACAAACTGATCCAAAATAACGAAATCACCCGGTTTTATTTCTTTTTGCAAAGAACCGACCGCGTGCGATGTTAAGATTCTTGTTACTCCCAAAGATTTCAACGCCCAAATATTAGCGCGGTAATTTATCTGGTGCGGCGGAATAAGATGATCTTTGTGATGCCGCGGTAAAAAGGCCACTTTTTTCCCTGATATTTTTCCCAAGGCAACTTTATCCGAAATCAATCCATAAGGAGTTTCTACTTTTATCTCCTTTAAGCTGTCGGCAAGATCGTAAAATCCCGACCCGCCGATAATTCCTATTTCCGCCTGTGGTAAACAATAATTATTATTCATAATTTACTAACCAAAACAACGGATAATCCCTTAATTTTTCTCTCCCCGGAAAATAATCCAAAACAATCAAAAAGGCAACGCCGATCACTTTTCCTTTTAACTTTTCCACTAATTCCGTCGCCGCTTTCATTGTTCCGCCGGTGGCTAAAACATCGTCAATAACCAAAACCCTTTCCCCTTGTTTTATTGAATCTTTTTGAATTTCCAAAATGGCTTTGCCGTACTCCAAGTCATATTCAACACTTTCCGTTTCAAAAGCAAGTTTACCTTTTTTCCTGAGCATTACCATTCCCGCTCCTAATTTTTCCGCTAAAATACCGGCTAAAATAAAGCCGCGGGCGTCAAGCCCAACCACTTTATCAATTTTTTCGTCTTTATATTTTTTTACAAATTGATCAATGGCAAACTTAAACGCGGCTTTGTCTTCCAAAAGCGGACCAATATCGCGAAATATTACCCCTTTTTGCGGAAAATCCAAAATGTTTCTAATCTTGCTTTTTAAATCCACTGTTGACAGATTAACAATAAAATTTTTTGTTTTCAATAATCAAAACTCTGCCGGCGCTGAATTTGACATTATCTGTCCTTATCCTGTAAATTGCCAATATGAATAATGCTCCGAATAGAAAATATGCTGTTGACATTCTGAAAGAGATATTGGCTCAGGAACAAACAAAAACCATTAACGAAGTTATTAAAAGATCAAAAATGAATAAATTGCTCGAAAAAAGAGGATATTTTTGGGAATTTATCCAAACTGCTTACAAACTATTTACAAAAGTTTTCCCCGGCTTCCGCAATGTTTTGGAAACCAAGATCTCTTCAAGGCAATTTCAACAAAAGAAAATCATTGACCCTTTGTCCAAATATTACTGCCGCGATTTTCTGTTTTATGTTTTGGAAAAGAACCCTGAAATTCCGTATTCCTTTTTTGATAAAACTGAAGATCAAAAAAGAATAAGCAATTACATTAAAAATAAATTTTTAATAGCGTTGCATGACCAGATAGACCTGGGGGTAACCTTCCCTAAAAAAAACAGTCGGCAAAGGCCGGAAACAATAAAACATAAAGAATATTACTCGTTTGCCGGGTTTAAGTCAGTAATAAATCATTTTGAAGACGCGGTTTTTCTTGAACGCTACGGACTGGATGCGGTCAAACATTTCCCAAAAAACTCTACCATTTTAGATTGCGGCGCATACATCGGAGATACGGCGTTTATTTTTAAGCAAATTTTAAAACCAAAAACAATCGTCGCCATTGAACCGGACAAGGAAAATTATGGAAAGTTGCTGCAAAATATCAAGCTCAATAAAATGAAGGGCATTGTTCCGGTAAATGTGGCCATCAGCGACAAGAAGAGAAAATGTTCATTAAATCTTGCCGGCACTTCTGCGGCGCAGCTTACATCACCGCAAAAAACAGAAGGGGAAATTGAATTGGACACGATTGACAACCTCGTTTCCCGTCTTAATGTGAAAAACATAAAATTAATTAAAATGGATATTGAAGGGCACGAACTGTCCGCCGTCAAAGGAGCGGTAAAAACGATACAAAATCATAAACCCGTTCTCATTATTTCTTTGTATCACAAGGGCAGGGATTTCTTTGAAATCCCTCCTTTGTTAAAAAAGTTAAACCCGAAATATAAGATGAGGTTTTTAAGCCTTGATGCGGCGAGCCCCGTCAATGAATATGTTTTAATTGCTCAATAATTCTCTCCCGTTTTACCAGCCGCAGTGCATTTTAAAATCGTGCGCCGCCCGCCAAAAGAAAAAATAATCCAAAGGCTGTATTTGATAAGAAACAGAATCCCAAAGAATATGAAAAAACAGCACTAAAGAGAGAGTTAAAAGAAACCATCTAAATTTCTTTAAAAATTTGGCAAGCGCAAACAGCAATATCGCCCACTCCCAACCGTGCAAAGGAACAAAAATTCCCCCGTTTAACTTAAAAAAATCAATTTCAAAAAACTTCTTGATATCAAGGCTAAACCCGTACGCTTTCCAGAAATCAAATAAATGATCAATATCTATTCCGAAACTCGCCAAAAAACAAAGCACGACCAAAAATTTGCTTTTTGTCTTTCGCCAAATAAAAAGAGAAACCAGTAAAGCAACAAAAAAATGTCCGGTTAAATGCCAAAAATCCATCTTAACTTGTTAACTTTTTAACTCTATCATTTCCAAAATCTCTAATTTTACTGAAAAACTTTAACCCCATCCATGAATAGTAACGAAAATTTTCCCAGCTGGAAAGGCCTTCCTTAAGTTTTCTTAGGAACCACCTCGGCGTAAAAACTAATTTATAGAAATTTTTTACCATCATTTTCATTTCCTCTTCGGTCATTTCTGTTTTTAATATCGGCCGGCGCATATCGTATTCTTCCCACTTTAAGGTCTTTAACCATCCTTTTTCTTTTGCTTCTTTAAATAAGGGCGTCCCAGGATAAGGAATAACAATTGTCGCCTGTAAACTATCAACCAATCCTTTAGTAAATATTTCTTTCGCAAAGTCTAAAGTTTCTTGAGCATCTTTTTTAGTTTCCCAAGGGTAACCAATCATTACTGTAATATGCGGTTTAAGGCCGGCAGACTTTGCCCACCTTAAAACCGGTTCTATTTGCGCCACTTTTAAATTTTTATTCAGTCTGTCTAAAGTCTTTTGATTAGCTGATTCAAGACCGTAAAGAATAAACCGAAAGCCGGCTTTGCCCATCAATTGGTAATCTTTTTCTGTTAAATCCGCATTAAAACGCATATTACAACTTATCCTTACTTTTTTGTTATAACCGCGGCCAATCATCCCTCGGCAAAATCCCCGCAGCCAATCTCCTGCCGGAAAACTGCCCGAATCATCCATTATTTCCTTTATTGGGTAATTATCAAGCAAATAACCGATCTCATCTAAAGCCCTTTTAGGAGTCATTACTCTAAAACACTTTCCCGGATACAAAGTCGTCCATGAGCAAAAAGTGCATCTTCCCCACCAGCAATCTCGGCCAAACATTGTATAAGTTCCCGGTAGTCGCCAGTAATTATCATTTTTATGGGCATACAGTTTCCAATTTGTTAATTCCCTATCTACAAATGGCAACTTATTAAGATTATGGTTAAGTTGAAATGGTCCAGTATTAAAAATGTTACTTTTGTCACGCGTTAACTTTTGAACCGAATCCATTCTTCCCCAAATACCGGATTCTAACTTTTTATCTTTTCCATCTAAAAATTTAACCAAATTAAGTAATAAGAAATCATAATCTCCTCCCGTCAAAACAAAATCCACTTTTGAATTTTTAAAACTCTCTTCCGGCAAAGCGGTAACATGATCACCAAACAAGACAATGGCTGATGGATGATGATTGATGGATGAATCTTTCAAACGGTTGATAATATTCCAGTGCATCTTCACTACCGGAGTTTTCGTTTCTAAAGCGATAATATCCGGCTTGATCTTTAAAAGTTCTGTTTCCCACCGTTTGTAAGTCCAACCACTCCAAATACCGTCAAGCCAGAAAACTTGATACCCTGCTTGCTTTAACATCGTTGCCGCGTAAGCGGGTACCATTGGGTATGCCGTCCAAGGAGTATGTACCCATTGAAACTGACGGTTTTGCGCCAAACAAGCATAACCTTTACCTAATTCCAACGGTGGATAACCTATCACTATCTTCATAGATAAAATGATAACATAACACTGTAAGATAAATAACCAACTTCTAATATGAACGACGAAATAAATCCAGAAAACTCAAATGGATTTCAGAGAAAATATGCCATAGATATTTTAAGAGAAATATTAACTCAAGAACAAGCAGAAACTGTTGATGAAATAGCCAGAAGATCAAAATTAACTAAATTGCTTGAAAAGAAAGGATGTTGGAAATTTATCCAAACTATTTACGCTATCCTCATAAAACTCTTTCCGGATTTCCTCACTTTCATAGAAACTAAAATTTTCTTAAAACGATTTCACCAAAAAATATCCGTCAACCCCTTGTCTGAATATTACTGCCGCGATTTTTTACTGTATGTTTTGAAAAAAAACCCTGAAATTCCTTACTTCCTTTATAATAAAATTGAAGACCAAAGAAAAATTAACGCCTTCATTAAAAGCAAATTTTTAGCGGCGTGGCATCGCCAAATAAATTCAGAAGCCGTCCCTGCCAAAAAAAACAAACACCAATCAATTAAACAAGGAAAATATTACACTTTTATGGGGTTTAAATCAGTGGTAAATCATTTCTGTGATACGGTTTTTCTTGAACGCTACGGACTTGATACAATCAAACACTTCCCAAAAAATTCCACTATCTTAGATTGCGGCGCATACATTGGAGATACGGCGTTTATCTTTAAACAAATTTTAAAGCCGAAAACAATCGTCGCCGTTGAACCAGACAAAGAAAATTATAACTATTTGCTCCAAAATATTAATCTCAACACAATGAAAAATATTATTCCTATAAATGCGGCGATTAGTGATCGGGTGGGAAAAGGGTCTTTAAACTTTGCCGGCACGCCTGGGGCGCAACTTATATCCGCACAAAAAACAGAAGGGAAAGTAAGGTTAGACACTGTTGATCATCTCGTTTCTCGGCTTAATCTGAAAAATATAAAACTAATTAAAATGGATATTGAGGGCTCTGAATTAGCCGCCCTAAAAGGAGCGATAAAAACAATACAACACCATAAACCTGTTCTTATTATTTCCTTGTATCACCGGGGCCAAGACTTTTTTGAAATTCCTCCTTTATTAAAAAGGTTAAACCCTGAATATAAAATGAGATTTTTGAGCCTTGACCCAAAAAGTCCCATCAATGAATACATTCTAATCGCTCAATAACATTATTTGCTCATTGGTGTAAAATCTCCCTATGAAGTCTGTTTCTGTCATTATGGCCACTCTCAACTCCGAGACAACCTTGGAGAGATGTTTAAAAAGCATCCGTGAACAAAATTACGACCAAAAAAAAAATGAAATTGTCATCGCCGACGGCGGGTCAAAAGATAAAACTTTGGCAATCGCCGAAAAATATAAAGCAATCGTAATTCACGAAAATACCGGCAGCCCGGAGAGCGCCAAATCTCTTGCCTTTAAAAAGTCCAAAGGGGAAATTATTTTAGTAAACGACTCTGACGCGATAATACCTGATAAAAACTGGCTCAAAAAAATGGTTTCTTATTTCAGTAAAGAAAAAAACATCGTCGGTGTTTACACTTGGCGCTATGCGCACAATAGAAACGACAAGCCTTTAAACCGTTATTTTTCTCTCTTGGGCGCCAACGATCCCGTCGCCTGGTTTCTGGGCAAAACCGACCGCCAGTCTTATCTTGACAAAAAATACCGCCTTTTTGGAAAAGCACGAGACAAAGGAAATTATTTTTTAGTGAAATTTTCCAAAAACAAGATTCCTACTTTAGGAGCAAACGGATTTCTGATTAAAAGAAAAATGCTGGCAAAAGCAAAAATAGACGAGAAGCATTTTTCCCACATTGATGTTAATTGGGATTTAATAAACTTAGGTTTTAACAAATATGTTGTCGTTAAAAACGATATTATCCACGCTTCCGGTGAAAGCCTTACAAACTTTTTGCGGAAAAGAAAAAAATATATGGAGACTTTATATTTGCAAAACCTGCAAAACCGGCGCTATTTGATTTACGAAAGACAAAGAGACAGAAAAAAAATCATCGCCTATTCCCTTTATTCTCTGTCTTTAATCGGCCCTCTTATTTTTTCTTTAAAAGGTTTCAAAAAGATTAACGATCCCGCTTGGTTTCTCCATCCTGTTGTCTGCTTTTTAATTTTCTGGATTTATTTCTTCTCGGTCATCAACTGGCAGGCATGGAATTATTTGGGGATGCTGAGAAAAAAGTTAAAAATATAGGTTTACACTTTCTCCAAAACCACTTCTATAAAATTTGAATATTTTTCAAATAGTTTCGCTTCTTTGAGAAAAACATACAAAGGGCCGGCGTGAAGGCCAAAAACAATTCCTTTAATTGAAAACGGGCTTTTCTTAAAAGACGATTTTAAAATCAAGTTTTTCAACTCAGGCTTAGTGTATTCTCTTAAATGTTCATGATAAGGAAACTTCCGCCAACCAAAAAATAAGGCGCGGATTCTTTCCGCCAGCCGGTTCCGGTTGGGAGTTAACACCAACAAATAACCTCCCTTTTTCAAAACATCATAACTTTCGTTCAAACAATCAATATCATTTTCAACATGCTCAATCACATGAGAAGCAACAATGATGTCAAATTTTTGTCTTCCGAATATTTTTTTCAGGTTACGCCAATCTCCGCAAATAATTTTTATTGCTTTAGTATCGGGAATAAGTTCTTTGAACTTTTCCAACCCTACCAGTTTTTTACAATAAACAGCCAAACTTTCAGTCTTTGCCGGATTTGACGCCCCGATTTCTAAAACTGTGTTTTGGGATTTGGCAATTCTTTTGTAGGTATCCAAAAAATGAGCCCAATCATAAGGACAACGATTACTACCAAGGTAAAAGTATTTATTGTTCACTTTAATCATTGTAAAATACCATCAGTGATCTCTCAACTTTCAATTGTCATCTGCACCTACAACCGCCCGAAAGAATTATTGCGCTGTCTAAAATCTCTTGAACAACAGACTTTCAAGGATTTTGAGGTAGTCATTATTGATGGGAATAAAGAAAGAAATTACGAAACTAAGAAACTAAGAAACTTAAAAATCAAGAGGTTTGTTTATACCGAAAAAGAGCTATCTAAAGTGCGCGATTTGGGTTGGCGAAAGGCACAAGGAGAAATTGTTTCCTGGATTGACGATGATGTTGTCGCTGCCAAAAACTGGGCAGAAAACATTGTTAAAATTTTTGACCAAAATCCTCAAATCGGCGGCGTCACCGGTCCGACCATCGTTCCCGAAAATTTTTTAAGAAACCGCGACATTTTTTGGTTTTACCAACGCCGCGGGTTTTTAAAGATATTGGCTAATTTCTGGAACCAATTTTTTTTAGAGGGAAAAATGTATCAGCCGGGCAAACTTTTAAAAAGCGGCGCCTGGTCGCCCGGGTCAAACTTCAAAGAATGTTTAAAAATAAAAGGGTTCAAAGAAGTTGATTATCTTGAAGCTTGCAATATGAGTTTACGCAGAGAATTAGTCAAAAATGTTAATGGTTTTGATTTTAAATATAAAGGGGTTGCTGAATGGAGTGAATTGGACTTGGCGATCAGAGTGAAAAATCTGGGTTACCGATTAGTATTTTCGCCAAAAGTAAAAACTGCTCACTTTATTTCCCAAGCCGGTGTTTTTCCCCGAAGAGATTTTGCCAAACTGCGGATGGAAAACTTTTTTAAGTTTTATTTCCGCCACATTTTCAAGCCAAAACCAAATTATATTTTTAAATTCTTGGCATATCTTTGCTTTCTCAATTTTTACTGGGGGTATAAAGCGGCAACCACCAAAAACATTAATTGGTTAAGCGGTTGGATCGGAACGATTATCGGTTTGAAATATATCGGTAAAAAATATGACTCCTAAAGATAAACTTTTCCTTTTCGTAAAATTTCTTTTTATGAATTTCTATTACCAAATGGATAAATTCGTCATCTCCGCTGCCAAAAGATGCGACCAGCCCGGAAAAAAAGTTTTGGACATTGGTGTTCAGGCCAGCGGCTACAAACGATTGTTTAAAAACGCCCGCTATTTTTCCCATGATTTAAATCAAAACAAAGAAAAAACAATAGACATTGTCGCTAACCTTAACAAGGGAATGCCTTCCATAAAAAATAAAACTTTTGATTATATTTTCTGCATTCAAGTTTTGGAGCATCTAAAAAAACCGCAAAAAGTTTTTGAAGAATTTTATAGAATCTTAAAACCTAACGGTCTGCTTTTTCTGAGCACCAATTTTTTTTACCAAATTCATTCCGCTCCCTACGATTATTTTCGGTTCACAAAATACGGTTTAAAATATCTCGGCAAGTCTGCCGGCTTTTCAATTGAGTCAATTAAACCGCAAGGCGAAGTTTTTACCACCTTAAGCTACCTAATAACTACTTTACCGATGCGAACATTTTTAAAAAGAAAAAGTTTCGGCTATTTTTTATACATTTTTCTCTTTTCCCCGGTGATTATTGCTATTAACCTTCTCTTTTCATTCTTGGACATCTTTGATAAAAAGCAAGAAGTTGCTATTAATTACGAGGCAGTATTCAAAAAACAAAACAGGAGCGACTCCGCTAAATCAGAATAATGATCACAACTGTGGTAACGCGCGTCCTCTTTAAAAATACTTCTTAATGTCGGCAAATCGGGCAAGCATAAAAACAAACCAGAAGCCGCCGCCTCTAAAGCCGCTAAAGGACAACCTTCCTGCAAAGAATTGTTGACATAACAATCACAGTTTCTAAAAACCTTCGCCAGTAATTTTGAATCCGGTTCCACAAAACCTAAAAACTTTACTCTCTCATTGATCAAATCGCGATGGTTTTCCCTAAATTCTTTCCCTACTTTTCCTAAAACAAAAAGATTATGATTTATCCCCAATTTTCCCAAAACCGCCGCCGCTTTTAAAACCCCTGATAATCCTTTTACTTCCCTGTCGCCGCCGACAAAAAGAATATTAAAACTTTTTTTCTTTTTCTTTTTTAAGGGGGTAAATCTTTCTTTATCAATTACAAGCAGTGAAAAAGTGACATTTTTATAGCCTAAATTTTCCAAATATCTTTGTTCATATTCGGAAATGGCGATAATTTTATCCAACTTTTTAAAAATAAACGAAAAAAGTTTGAAAATATCAACAGGGAACCCAAAAGGTCTATTTTTTCTGTTAAAAGAAGTATGTGGTATCCAAAAAATCTTTCTTTTCTTTTTAAAAAGGGATGTTAAAAATAATAACAACAATACTTTTCTTGACGCGGTCTGAAAATGCAAAACAGCGTTCGTGGGCATTTTTCTCAACAATTCAAACGGCGATTGAAAAAAATAAACCGGAATACCGAAAAAATTCTCTCTGTCTCTATTTTTTTCCGAAAGAACGAAAATTGAAGTTTTATATCCTCTTTGAGCCGCCAATTTTGCCGGCAGAAAAAAATAGTTTTCGTTTTTCGGCGTTCCCAACGGCCAAAACGGAACAATGACAATATATTTTTTAGACATATTGGTTTTCTCTATTCATTCTGTTCACCTTCAAGGTGTACATAGGTTCACACCTTGAAGGTGAACAAGTTTCAAGAGATATATGAAAAGAGTCTTTTTAAGTAAAAATTTAATGGCTCTTTTCTCTTAAACAAAAATTCTAAGTCTTCGTCGCTTAAACTCCTGTTCTTTTGAATCACCGCTCTTTTTCTTAACACTTTCGGCAAATGAAAAAAATTCCACAAAATGCCTTTGATAATATAAAAACTATCTTTATATTTTCCTTTTATTAAAAAGAAAAAGGCGGTTAATAGCCAAAAGAATATATGCAAGGGTATTATTTTTATTGTTTTTTTCGCTCCCAAATTTTTTAAAAGAGTCAAAAGATAATTTCTTGGCCCAAAATATTTTATTTCTTTCTCGGAATAATATTTACCTTTGTTTTTATTTTTTTCGGTGGTATTAAAACCGTGATAAACAACTGCTTTCGGAAAAAATAAAACCGGATAGTCGGCAAGCCACAACCGCCAGTCTAAATCCGTATCTTCCAAATAAAAAAAGTAGTCTTTGTCAAATCCACCGATCTTTTCATAAGCCTCTTTTTTTACTGCCGCCGCCGCCGTTTTACTGCTTAAGATAGGAACAATGTCATCAAACTGGCCGTAATCTTTTTCTCCTTTCGCCCGATTAACCAAAAAGCCAAACGGATCCAAATAATCGCCGGCATAATCAAAATATTGCCTTTTTTCCAAATTTAACAGTTTCGGATGGACAGCACCAACTTCAGGGTGCTGCCTTAAAAACTTAGCCAAACTTTCTAAACAGTTTTTCTCAACTACCGTGTCTGCATCTAAAAAAAATAGATATTTTCCCCTGTTTTTTTTAATACCGGTAATCCTGCCGCCAACGGAACCGATATTTTTCTTAATCCGCACTAATTTTAAATTTGGCCTCGAAAGTATTTTCTGGGAAATTTTTGCAAAACTGTCATCTATGGAAGCATTATCAACTAAGACAACTTCAAAGTTATGAAAATCAGATTGATAAATAGACTGCAAACAATTCCTTAAAAATGCGCCGCTGTTGAAACTGGTAATAATAATGGAAAAAAACGGTTTTTGCTCCATATAGAGTAAAATAGATTTATGTCTCTCGTCTCTGTTGTTATTTTAAACTATAACGGCAAAAATATTACTAAGGAATGTGTTAATTCCGTTTTAAAGTCAACTTACAAAAAAACGGAAATTATTATTGTTGATAACGGCTCAACCGACGGAAGTTATCAATACCTCAAAGGCTTTTATTCCAAAACAAAGAATGTCAAAATTGTGAGGTCGTCAAAAAATCTCTATTTTACCGGCGGCAACAACTTTGGCGCCAAATATGCTCAAGGGAAATTCCTGATTTTTCTTAACAACGATACTTTAGTTGATAAAAATTTTCTCAAAGAAATGGTAAGTTTTATTGAAAATAACGACAAATGGCTTGTTCAACCAAAAATCTTAAAGTTTCCTGAAAAGGATATCATTGACAGCACCGGCGGCATTTATATTTTCCCCGGTTTTGGTGTCAACCGCGGACATAATCAAAAAGACAATAACCAATATCAAAAACCGGTAAAAATTGACTATTGTGTCGGCACTTGCCTAATGATCAAAAGAAAGTTTTTTGAAAAATTAGGCGATTTTGATAACTGGTTTAAATATTACTACGAGGATGTAGATTTGGCTTTAAGAGCAAAAAAACAAGAAGGGATTTGTTGGTATAATCCGAAGGCTTTAATCTACCACCAAGGGTCGGTAACTTTTAAAAGAAATGTTGATCACAAAGCCCTCTTATTTAATATCAGAAAAAACATTTTTAAAACCGTGGTTAAAAATTTTAGCGGCTGGCAAAAAGTACTGCGACTATCCTCTCTTTCTATAATATACTTTTTCATAAGAATTTTTTCCCACTCCGGAGGTGGAAGCGTATTTACTTTTTTAAAAAACACCCATCTCAAACTGCTGAAACTGAATACCAATGAAAGACCGATAAAACTTGAAGGGATGGTTAAAAAACGATATCTGATCGCTTCAAAGTTTACTAAAGGTAAAACTGTTTTAGATATAGGCTGCGGTTTTGGCGATGGCGCAAATCTTTTAGCAAAAAACGCCAAAATGGTTTATGCCGTTGATTTGTCACCGGCGGCAATCACTTATGCAAAATTAAAATTTAAAGAAAAAAATATTGTCTTTGAAAGAAATGATGTCATAAAAATAAAACACCCCACCAACTGTTTTGATGTTATTACGGCTTTTGAAATAATTGAACATATACCGATTGAAAAACAAAAAACACTGATGAAAAATATCGCTTGCTGGTTAAAAAAAGACGGCCTTGTTTTCATCTCCACGCCTAATAAACTAATCACTTCACCGCGGTCAGAAAATCCTCTCAATCCCTATCATACGAAGGAATTTACTCCGAAAGAACTGAAAAAAATGTTCAAACTTTTTTTCAAGGAGGTAAAAATCTACGGCTTGAAATGTAAAAACAATGAATTCTTAAAGGTTAGGAAAAAAATTGACGGCCATCAACGGCGGAAAATGACCGATTGGCTTTCTAAATTTAAACTGACGCACAAAATTCTCCCCTTTATCCCAAGTAGTCTTAAAAATTTCTTCAGTTTTGAAAATACTTTACCAAAATTAAAATCGTCAGACTTTATCATTACCCGAAAAAACATAAATAGATATGAAAATTTATTGGCGATATGTCAAAATAAAAAGAAATGAACATCAGTAAAAAGCAAAAAAAATATATTAAAAAACATTTGAAAATAAGAAGTTTGCCGGATATTGCCAAAAGTTTAGGTTTGCCGCCTGAAGAATTAGAAAAATATTTGGGCAGAAAGTCTGAAAAAACAAAGAAAAATTTTGCCTCAGTTCAAAACGACAATGATAAAATTAGTTCCTTTAATTTAAAAAGGTTTCTTTTGCAAAACTGGAAACAAATCCTTTTTCTCATTATTTTGATTGCCGCCGCTTATTTTAATTCTTTGAATAATCAGTTTGTTTCCGATGATCTTGACGGCATCTTAAGAAATAAACGGATAGATCAATTTTCCAATGTCACTCGCGGCCCGTTCAATATATTCCAAAACTTCATCTTTTTCTTGGTAACAAAGGCATTTGGCAAAGTGCCGATATATTACCGGCTGACAGTGATCTTTTTCCATATTCTCACCACCCTTGTTCTTTTTGCCTTAATCTCTATTTTGGCCAACCCTGCCGCCGCCTTTTTTACCGCGGCGATCTTTGCCGTCCATCCACTTTTAATAGAATCGGTTGCCTGGATTTCCAGCGGCTATATGGTTTACGGCGCCTTCTTCGCCCTCCTGACATTTTTATTTTATTTAAAATCAAAAAATAAAAATCTTAAATCCTTATATCTTATTTCTTATATCTTATATCTGCTTACTCTTGAAAGTTCTCAGAAATATATCTGCTTTCCGGCGGCACTTTTTCTTTACGAATTTCTTTTTGGCAGTCTGAAAAAAAACTGGAAAAAACTGATCGTTTTTTTCCTCCTCAGCGGATTTTGGGCGATAAATTTAATCCATCCTTTAGAACAAAGGGCTGATATCTTAAAGAAAAACTATTATCAGGATGTTGACAAGAAAAATAATCCCGTTCTTCAAGTGCCGGTCGCTGTCAGCTCGTATTTGGAAATGGCCGTTTGGCCGAAAAAACTGACTTTGTATCATTCGGAAATGTCGTTTACCCGCGGCGAATATATCCTCCGCTTTGCCGTCTTTCTATTTTTCGTTGCGGTCATTTTAACCTGCCTGAAATATAAAAAAGAGGTTGCTTTTTGGCTCGTCTTTTTCATTATCGGCTTAGGGCCGACATTAACGCCTTTTGCCCTGTCGTGGATTGTCGCCGAGCGGTATGTCTATTTAGGCAGCATCGGTCTTTTTGCCATTGCCGGTTTAATTTTTGAAAAACTTTACCGCGCAAAAAATCTGAAAATCCCGACTCTGATTATTTTTTTCATCATCCTCTCCGCTCTTTTTGCAAGAACTGTTTTTCGCAACAAAGACTGGAAGAACGAAGACAACTTATGGCTTGCCACCGCCAAATATTCCCCTTCCAGCCCTTTAAACCATAATAATTTAGGCGATTACTATACCCGGCATAATGATTTAGAAAAAGCGGCGGAAGAATTTAAAAACGCGATCAAACTAAAATCAAACTTCGCCGACGCTTACCACAATTTAGCCAATACTTATTACAAAATGGGGAAAATTGACACCGCCGTGGAATACTATCAAAAGGCAATCGCCATCAACCCGAATTTGTGGCAGTCTTACCAAACGCTTTCGGCAATTTATTTTCAGCAAAAAGATTATGAAAAAGCAAAAACGCTCCTTTTAAAAGCAATAGAAATTAATCCCAACGACACTTATCTGCATAGCAACTTAGCCATTCTTTATCTCAAGGCTAGCGATAAAGAAGCCGCAAAAAAAGAACTGCAGATTTCCTTACAGATAGACCCCGGCAATGACAAAGCCCGCAAAACCCTGCAGGAAATTCTTTAAAGTTTTTCCCGGCCGTATTTACTGATTAAATCCTTTTTCAAAAGCCCTTTGATAAACATCAAGCCATAAAATAAATGGCTGACGAAAATTGTGGGAATGGATAAAAAAGCAATGAGCAAACTTTTACTTTTTGAAAAAATCCAAACCGCATTAAAAAATAAAAGTAGGAAGTAAGAAGTGAGAAGTAGGATGTAAAAGAGAAAAAGAGGAAGGCTTAAAAAGCATAAATTTAAAATTTCAAGGGTGAAAATTATAAGAGGTGTCAGAATTACCCCCAGAGAAAAGAGCATTGGCAGAAAGTAACCTATTTTCCGCGAAGTTTTTGGTAGTATTTTCGCAAAATAGCCGCGGTGAATGCCATAGCGGCCGATTTGCTTCAGATGATCTTTGAAAATTTTCCGGCGGTGATGATAGACAATAACATCCGGGTGATAAATAATCTTCTTTTTTAATTTGTAAACTAATTTGTGGCAAAATTCCGTGTCCTCTCCCGGCCAAAACCGCGAATCAAACCCGCCCGCTTTTAAAATATCTTTCTTCTTGACAATTAAATTAAAGGTCGGGTAGTCGTCTATTTCTCTTTCTTTCATTGGCCAGTTGCGGTATTGGCCGGCGCCGCCGGAGCCCAAAGGCGAAGCCCACATCCAGCCGGAAACTTTTGCCAAAAGCGGATCGTTTGGAGGCGTTAAACCGGGGCCGCAGACTGCAGCAGGAAGCGGGAGGTGGGAAGTAAGAGGTGGGAAGTAAGAGGGGGGAAGTAGGAAGTTGGAGAGAGCATTTTCAAGCCAGTGTTTATCAGGGTAAACATCGTCATCAATAAAGGCGATAAACTCGCCTTTAGCATTTTTAACGCCTAAGTCTTTTTTATCCGCCGGCCCAATTTTCGGCCAAGAAGGAATTATTTTAGTCTTTGGAAATTTTTCTTCTGAGGATTTATCGGTAACAATGATAATTTCAAAGTTCTGATAACTTTGGTTTATTAACGCGGGAATTGTTTCTTTTCTTAGACAGTCCGTAAGATATTTGCACGGAATCACCACAGAAGTCGTGCAGGAAGCATGAAGCGGGAAGTGGGAAGTTTTTTTATTCATCTTTTAATTAAAGAGTTACGAAAAGCTATTAATTTCATAAATAAAATATCTACTTTTCCAAATAAGTTTGATGTTTCTTTTATGTTCACATATCCCAAGTCTATTCCTAAGCATAGAGACGCTTTTGTTTCAAAAAGAGATCCTACTGCCTGATTGATAAATCTGGCAAAATCTTTCTTTGAATTTCTACCGCTACCTTCGGCAATGTTTAAAACTATTGAAACCGAAGCTCTTTTAACTTGGGAAGTTAATCCAAAAATTTCCTCTTTGGGAAAATTAAGAGTGATCTTATAAATTTCTAAAACTAAAGCCTTAGCAATTTCGTAAATTTCAAGTTTTTCAAAGCCATATTCCATATAACCTCCTACCTCTAACTTCCCACTTCCTACCCAACATTAACTTTAAAATCCAACTCCGGGTCGTACTTCCATTTTCGCCGGCTGCCGTCATCGTAGTAATGAAGAAGTTTTAAACGGTAGAAAACTGCCAAAGTGTCAAAAAACATCCCTATCGCCGCCTTATAAAGCGATTTAAACTCGAAAACCGTGCTTCCCGATCTAAACGCCTCACCGTTAAATTTTACCGGCGCTTCAAAGATTCTTTTAAAACCCAGCCGCCGCGCCACCGCTAAAAGCTCAATATCCGCGGCAAAACTTTTCACCAAAAGCCGCGGCAATACCTTTTTTAATACTCTTCTCCTAAAAACTTTTAAACCTACCTGGGTATCTCTTACTTTCAATCCAAAAAGCAATTTCACTAAAAACTGATAACCAAAACTGCAAACTTTTCTGATGAACGGGTAATCCACTTGAGAAACCGGGTGCCTTTTTGAACCGATGATTATATCCGCTCCGTACCATTCCATATGTTCTAAAAGCATAGAAATGCCGTTTGGGTCTATATCATCGCCGGCATCCAAAAAAGCGATTAAATCGCCTCTTGCCCGCGCCATTCCGTAACGGACGGCGTAGCCTTTACCCTTATTCGTCTTATAACCGACCACTTTTATTTTCGCCGAGGCAACTTTTTTTGCATTCTGATAAGTCCTGTCCGCTTTCTTGCCGTCAACAACGCAAATAATTTCATAATCATATCTTATCTGAGACAAAACACTCTCCACCGAGAGAAGGTTATTCTTGATCGTTTTCTCCTTCCGGTAAGCGGGAATAATCACTGACAGGAGTTTCTTTTTATATTTTTCGTCTTTCACCTTTTTTGGATAGACTAAATATAATCGGAAAGAGGGATAAAGTCAAACCAAAAAAAACTGAGGCGGTAGAAACTTTTATCAATTCTAAAACAGACTGGTGTCTTTTTACCATCAAAATAATTTGCAAAGCGGCCGTAGCTAAACTTAAAACCGGCGCTGATTTTTTGGCAAGGGCAAGCAAAAACTGGATAAAAAGATTAAAAACAACCACCAAAGAAATAAAAACTGCAAATTGAGGTAAATAAAGATAGGCATTTTTATAATTATTTCCGTACAAAGTCCTGACGATTAATTCCGGAAAAGTTTTAAAAACTATCGTTCCCGTTAAACTTATTAAGACAACGAAGAAAAAAGAAGCCGTAAATATTTTGCGAAGATGGGGAATATTTTTCTTTTCTTTAATAAACATTGGAAAAACAACCGTTAAGATCATTGACGCTCCAAAAAAAATCATTTTTCCCAAAACCGATACCGAGGAGTAAACACCGCTCTCAGCTCCGGTTAAATAATACCGGACAAATAAAATATCAGTCGTATAAAGAGAGATAAGACCGACATTGGTAAAAAAACTCAAAAGCGAATAATTTAAAAAATTTAATTTTTGTTTTACAATTTTTTTTTCGTTTTTCCTAAATAGCTTTACTGCCAACATTTTTGCCAAGATAAAATTTATCGCCGCCGCTATTGTTCCGCCCACTAACACTCCTTGGACTTCCGCGCCGAAACTTAAAAAGATTAAGGGAAAAATTACTCGTGAAAAAGAAGCGGCAATCGTCAAAAAGGCGAGGGCGGTAAACTTTAATCTTGACTGCAATAAACTACCGTAAAGCAAAGCAAAAAAACCAAAAAGGTTTTGGAGAACAAAGATTAAAAAGATAGGGAAATTTCCTATCCGTAAAAATTTATTAAAAACCGGATAAAATAATATCAGTAATAAACAAAAGACCACTGTTGATTTATCAAATTTTCTTTTCAAAAAACAAAGGTTGGCGCTAACTTCGTCTTCCTTTAATACGGCAAAGAAATTTACAAAAACAAAACCAATCGTGCCTGTTAAAACATTCAAAAAATAAGTTAAAGAGATCAAACTTTCTAAAAGACCGTAATCAGCCGGAATCAAAAACCTGCCGGAGACAAGGTGATAAAGGTAAGCGGCTAAATTGGAAAAAATGCCGGAGACAAAAAGAACGGCGCTTCCTTTAATCAAAGGGTCAGCAAATTTCTCCTTTATTTTTTTAATCATCAACCATCAACCATTAATCATTAACTTATCCAGTAACCTCTCAAAAACATCATTGTGCAAATCAACAATAAAACTCCGCTTAGAAGATAAATAAATTTCGGTAGTTTCATTTTTGCCAAAACCAGAAAACAGGGAAAGCAAACTAAAACATAGCGTGGCAAAGAAGAAAAAGTACCGGTTAAGGTTGGAAGCAAAAAAGACAAGGCGGCAAATAAAAGCCACGGCCGATGCACTTTAAATTTCAACCACCCTAAAATTAAAAGAGCTAAAAATAAAATTGCTGTTAAAATCTCAAGCCAAATTGTAAAATAAATCGGGTCTTTTTGGTTAACCGTCAATATCATTTTCGCATAGCGCCAAAAAACCTGATAAAGCATGGTAATTTTGGCAACGGATCTTTGTGCGCCAAAATCCGGCTGAACTTTAATAAAATAAAAATAATCACCTTTTGTTTCTTTTAAATAAAGAGCGTAGCGCAAAATTCCCCAGCCGGAAAAAAGAATAAAAAACAAATTTTTAATGTGCTTGGCGCGGCTTTTAAAAAAGTAAATCAGATATTTGGGATTAAATCTTATTATTTGTCTTTTAGCGGCAACAACTCTTAATTTCATTGTTCTTTTGCTCTCACTTTCATAATATTCGTAAACCAGTGCCGGCAACAAAAAAATACCGATTACTCTCGTATACGAAGCAAAACCGGCAACTAAAGCGGCGATAAACCATTTTTTTCTTTTTGCCAGTAAAAACGAAAAAAGTGCTAAAAGCATAAACAAGGATTCATTGTAAACACAGCCTAAATAAAAACTTGTCGGAAATAAAACTAAAAAAAGAAGGGTTTGTTTAATCGTCTTCTTGTCTTCACCTTCTTCTCTTAAAAGCCCTGCAAAAAGCCATAAAAAGCAAACAAGACAAATATTAGAAATAAAAATGCCGGAAAGAACAAAACTTTTAAAAAACGGCTGAAAGAACTTTATTACTTTTGGATAAAATGGGAAAAATGCCTGTTGAAGATATTGATAGCCATCACGAGCGATTTTTGCGTAATAAAAACCGTCAAAATTTGCCCGGCTCCAAACCAAGGGTCTATTCGTAAATTCTCCCAAACCTTTTCCTAAAAAAGTTTCCGTTCTAAACGGTAAGAATTTCTGCCCCAAAATCCAACCGACAACCAAAATGACCTGAAGAAAAAGGAAGAGTTTTAAAATATAACCGGTAAAATTACTCTTTTTCATAAGTTACCCGGGCAGGGTAGGTAACCTGTATATTAATCCAAGATAAATAAATTTACAAATTTTTTTCCCGTGCTAGTCGGTAAACAAACATTGTCTTTTTTGCTGTTTTTTCCCAAGAAAAATCTTTCACTCGTTTGTATCCTCGTAACTTAAGTTTATCGCCCAAAGCTTTATCGTCAATTATTTTTTTTATCGCCCTTGCCAATTCCTTAACCGTCGGCTTAACTACCGATGCTACGTCTTTCGCTATTTCCGGTAAACTACCGGCATCTGAACTTACCACCGGACAACCGCAAGCAAAAGCCTCTAAAATCGGCAGACCAAATCCCTCGTCAAAAGACGGTTGACAATAAACCGTTGCCAAATTATAAATAGCGACTAAGTCAGAAGTGGAAACAAAACCCAACAGGCTCAAAGAGCCTGAACTTCCAATCTCCGACTTCCAAACTCCAGCTCTTTTCTGCAACCAAACCAAATCTCTATTTTCTATGTGTTTTTTGGTAAAATCATCAGTCGCAGCTTGTTTACCGACTACGACTAACGGAATTTTTATCTTCTCACAAGCTTTCACTAAACCCGGCAAATTTTTATTCCAATTCACATCGCCAACATACAAAACAAAGGTATCGGGTAAGTTATATTTATTCTTAACAGCTTTTAGCTGATAGCTTTTAGCTGATAGCTTCTCAAATTTATTGTCAGCTGCTAAGTAAATCGGGTAAATTCTATCCTGAGGATAACCCGTTAAATCGGTAATATCATACTTTGAAGCAAAAGAATCAGTAATAATAAAATCCACATTTTTTCTTAATAAAATTTTTTGTATCTCCCAACGAATCTTTCCTTTTATTCCCGGCGGATAATGCCCTGGGTACTTAATCGGAATTAAGTCGTGAATGGTAACAATAATCGGCCTTTTTTTCTTAAAAGGAACCGTAAAAAAGAAAGGGTGAAAATAAGGAATGTGAAGAATATCGTATTTCTTTGTCCGAACGTCATCGCTATTCTTAATTTCAACAATTTGATAATTTGGCAATTTAACAATTTCTTTTACCAATCTTTCCGTATAAAACCCCACCCCGCGAACCTTATGTCCTGAATATAAAGGCGAGACATCAAATCCAATCCTTAATTTATCTTTCATTTGAGTTTTTGAGCTTTCTTGTATTTTTCCCAAAACTTCACATACGCGGTAATATGGTGCAAGGCTGAATAGGTGGAAAAAACAAATCCAGGAAATCCATCTAAAAATCCTTTGCGCCGTAAATACATTAACCAAAAGGTTTTCTCCATCTGAAGATATGACTTTATAAATAATCTAAAGGATGGCTTTTCTCTTTTATCCAATAATTCTTGCGCGGAAAGAGTAGTGTAACGATTTGACTTGGTTAAATATTCTGAAAAACTCGGGTAAGGATAGTGTGAGAGGTGATTTTTCAAATACCCAATTTTTCCGTCCACTACCATTTGTTCATGAACCGATTTACAGGGCAGTTTTGCCCTTCCTTTTCTGAAAAACCTAATCACATAATCCGGATATTGTCCTGTTTTTTTCAACCACTTTCCTAAAAAGTAATTTTTCCTCGGAATATAATAGGCAACAGTGTTCTTTTTTTTAAGTTTTGTTAAAATCTCCTCTCTCAATTCTTCGCTCACCACTTCATCTGCATCCAATTGTAAAATCCATTCACCTTGACTAATTGTCATCGCCGACTGCTTATTAATATGAAAAATCGGTTTATTGGTAGTAACAAAAACTTTCGCTCCGTATTTTTCGGCAATCTCTACCGTTTTATCCGAAGACTGACCGTCAACGACAATAATCTCATCAACCCAATCTTTTACCGCCTCCAAACAGCGGCCGATATTTTTCTCCTCATTATATGTTGCAATCGCTACTGAAAGATTGTATTTACTTCTCACTTTCAACCTCTAACTTCTAACTTTGAATAATTTTACCATCAAATCCTTCACAATCCCCAAACTGATATTTTCCAAAATTCTTCACTGTTGAAAATCCAAATTTATCCGGCGGTGTTAATTTTATCTCCTTCTGTATCTTTTCCGGCGGATATTTTAAGTAAAACAAGGTTAAAATATACGGTTGGTCAACATTTGTTTCAATGCAAACTTTTTGCCCACTGTCCTTTTCCTTTATCAACTGTTCTGCAATTGGCTTAAAATCCGGCCATGCCGAAGGATACCGTTTTAAGTAATGGTTAAAATAAGCGTCTTTCCAATATAAAAAACTCCACCCATAAAACCAGATAAGTATGAAGTATGAAGTATGAAGTATGAAGTTAAAACATCCTCTTTTTTTTTCATTTATTAATTCATAATTCATACTTAATAACTTTAAAATTTTTAGAATGCCATAACTCACAAAAAAAGTTAGCGGAATTACCATACTCAACGCTCTTAACGCACTCGGCGCTTGAAAAGTCAATGCCGAAGCAATGGGAGCAACCAATAACCACAAAAAGGGCAAATAGTTGTGGTCTTTTTTACTCCTTAACCAAAGCCAAATTCCTAAAATTAAAAACGGCGCCTCAATTAAATGCATTACTCCCATTTCCGGCAATTTGCTCCGCGGGACACTATCGCCGGAAATAAAAAGAAAGTCACCGTCAAAATGGGAAAAATATTTCTGAAAAAAAGAAATTGCATAAATGACAATTTTGTTGTGAATTATTCTGAAAAATGGAAAACCTTTTAATTGGTGATGATTGATCAACTCATTTACCCGCCATAAGGGGCCGGTATCGGCAAAAATCCCCACTCCCGAAAACCTTGTCCCCGCCCCGCCCTTCAAAAACGAAAATACCAAGGGAATTAACAATAAAAACCCAACAAACCCCGTTATTAGAAATTGTTTTTTATTTTTCCAAACAAACTTCCAGTTAAAAACTACCAATCCTAAAAATAAGACGGGGGCAATAATACGGGCACTATGGTAAGTGTAAAGGGAAAATATAAAAGGTAACAAAACTATCCAAAAACTTTTAATTCTTAACTTAACTCTTGACTCTTCTCCGCCAGCTGGCGGATTAACTTTTAACTTGTAAAACAAATAAACCCCAAACAAAATAAAGAAAAGCGCCGTATTACTCTCCCATCCTCCCCGTGAAAAATGTATATGCCATGGCGATATTGTCAAAATAAAAGCCCAAATAATCCCAAAAGTTTCGTTATTCCATAAAAGTTTTGCCAAAAGATAAACTAAATAAACCGTGGCTATTCCCAACAAAGCCGAAGGTAGTCTTACTGCCCATTCATTAAGACCCAAAATTTTCACGAAAGGCATTGCTAAATAAAAATACAACCCGGGTTTATAGTCGCCAAAAGATTTAAAATGCAACGGTAAAAAATCTCCGTGCTCATCTCTGCCGGTTTCCAAAATTGAATACGCGTTATATCCAATCGCAGCTTCGTCTGCATTAAGCGGCGGATAATTCCCTAAATTCCAAAGCCTTAGCAAGGCAGCAATCGATAAAACCATAAACACAAAAAATTTTGCATTTTTAATTGTCATCTTGATTTATTTTCCATATCCATAAAAATTTGCCCCATCACCTACTTTTCCTAAAGGAATTAATTTTTTGAAAACTTCCGATTCCCTGTCCACTCCTTGTCTAAAAACTTCATCTTCACTAATAACAAAAAGCTGCGAATTTCTTATTGCCTCCCTGATATCAAAAGATTTGAATTCTAAATTACCCAATTTTTCCACTTTACCTACATCACCAAACTTATTTTCAGAAAAAACCCTCTCTACCTGAAATTTTTTTGGGTCGTATCGGCTATAAAAAAGATAATAAATATATGGCTGGCCGTAAAAATCCGTAAAAAATATGTTGATTGTATAAACTCTTTTCTTAAGAATAAAATTTATCGCCTCTTTATATCCATAAAGCCACTCTTTCGGAGATCTTTTGACCATATGGACAAAGTACAAATCGCACCAGTAAAAAAAACCAACTATCAAGAAAAATACTATCCCCGGCAAAACCAACAGTTTTAATATCTTTAATTTTTTATATTTTATATCTAATATTTTATATTTGATATTTATCAGCCCGTAACCAATAAAAAATGCAATCGGCGCGATCATCGGTAATGCTCTCACTCCAGAAATAATGTCCCTTGATAATGCGGCAGGAATCGGCGCTACCATTAACCAATAAAGTAAAAAATATCCACTTAACTTATGCCTCTTGCTAAGAAAAAACAATAACCCTAAAACCAACAAAATAAAGTTAATGTGTCCGATTATCCCAATATAAGGCGCCGAATGGCGGCTGTTGCTCCAGTCACTTTCAAAAGCTAAAAATTTAGGTGAAAAATAATTAAAATACCTGTTTGAAAAACTTCGTAAATAAAATAAATATTCATTATGAAATACATAATAATGAAGATTTTTCCCTACTGAATTATCCTCTGTCAAAACTCTTATAATTTCACTTTGCGGCTGTTTGTATGACAAAAGACTCATTACTTTCAAACGATTTGCCATCGGTCCGGAAAAAGTTTTGAAGTACCAAAGGACCGAAAAAAGTATGAAGTATGAAGTATGAAGTATGAATTTCAAATAAATCTCTTTTCTTTCTTTTTTTAAATCATAATTCATAATTATTACTTTAAAAAATATTAGCAACAATCCCCCTAATATTGCCGGCACCATCATCTTCGCTCCTTGATATGCCCATAGCGCAAACAAAAAAGTGAGCAGTGAGCAGTGAACAGTGAGCAGCCCTCTTTTATTTTTCAACCCGTTAACCCGTGAACTCGTTAACGCTTTAACGGATTTTATAAATAGATAACTTCCAAAGGTCAATAGAGTTGTCATCACATTTACCTCCCAGGCTCCCCTCGAAAAGTGGATCCCCCAAGGTAAAAAAGCCATCGCCGCGGCGGTTAACAAAGCTAATTTTTCGTCTTCAAAGATTTCCCTTACCAATAAAAATAAACCAAGCGGTAACAAAGAACCAAAAATTACTGAAGGCAGACGGACTGCTAATTCGTTTAGGCCAAAAATTGCAATAAAAGGAACTGTTAAATAAACATAAAGCCCGGGTTTATAGTCGCCAAAAGATTTAAAAATCACCGGGAAAAACTTTCCGTATTCGTCTTTGCCGGTCCTTAAAATTGAGTAAGCATTGTAACCCAGCGCAGCTTCATCCCACAAAAGCGGCGGATAATTCCCGACATTCCATGCTCTCAGTAAAAAACCAACTAATAAAACAGTGAACAGTGAACAGTGAACAGTGAACTTAGGCCGTTTTACCTTTTGTTTGTTGTTCGTAACTCTTAATTCACTAGTCATAGTTCTCAATTCATAATTCATAATTCACTACCTCAAAAGCCTTGCTTCCGTCCAAAAAATTGATCGTTTCTAATAATTTTCCGCCTTCAATATAATTCCCAGGCGAAGTAATTAATAAAATTTTTGATTTTTGTCCGCCAGCTGGCGGATTGATTTTTTCTTTTACCTCCCAATCATTGACAAACTCAAATTTATCAAACGCATCCACCCAATACCAATTCGCGTGATAATCCCAAACTTTTTTCGTATCTTGTTGATAATATGACGGTTCCCACGGCCAATAAAACAATATAAATTCATGCGGCTCGCCATATTTCTTTGTAAAAATAATTCTGTCATATTCAGCATAATGATTTTTCATATACTCAACGGCTTCTTTGTAGCCATACTGCCATGCCCAGGAATAATATTTTGAATAAACACTGAATAGGTCTTTTAGATAAAAACTAAGGTGAAGGAGAGAATAAATAAGAAAACAAAAAAGCGAAAGTCTTTTTAAAAATCGGCCAAACCTATCACCTTTAAAAAACTTTAAAAAAGTAATAAACCCCATCAGAATAGACAATTGCGGAAGGGGAATAATTGTCATTGACCTCATTGCCTGAAACCCGTCTTTCGTAACCGCCGCGGGCACCAACCCAATTAGCCACCAAAAAACTATAAACAGAAAGTCCTTATTTTTCTGGAGCGCCTTTATTATAATAGTCAGTAAGCCGATATAAAAAAATGGTAGCCAACCAAAAAATAAAACTCCCCAACCGGGAACAGTAAATTGGTAATGAGATCCTCCCTCTTTAAAAAGGTAAAGAGGATTAAAATACAGAGAAAAATTTTTAACAAAACGGGGAATAAAATAAGTTAGTTTATTGTAATAAAGTTTACCAGCTAACTCGCTCCCCTCAAAGGTTCTTCTTTGCTCATTAATGATATTAATTGCCCCTTGATCGATCAGAAATGTCCATACCCCTCTTGCCTTTGCCTCCGGTTTAAACAAGTTCAGTAATTGTAAAACGGTCAGAAAAACAAAAATAAGCAATGGCAGTAAAGTTTTTATTTTGTTTTGCTGAAATGATCTAAAAATTTCTTTTTTGTAAATCACTACCGCCGCCAAAACGATAAGAGGTGCAATAATCCGCGTATTATGATAGCCGTATTGGGAAAATGAAAGAAAAACAGAAGAAAGGAATAAAAGAAGCATTTTTTTCCTTTTTACAAATTGTAAAAAAAATACTATCCCTGCCACTAAGAAAAATTGGGCAATCGTTGATTGGAAAACCGCGCGAGACGGCAGTATCAACCACGGAGAGATAGCCGCCAAAAACATCAGCAACAATCCTTCAATTTCTCTTTTTAAAAGAATTCTTCCCAGGAAATAACTTAAAATCACTATTCCTATCCCGCAAAGAGCCGCAGGTAATCTGACAGAAATTTCGTTTAACCCAAAAAAGAAAACCGAGGGAATTGTCAGATACATATTAAGAGTGGTCGGGTAATCCCCATAAGCGCGGAAATTAAAAACCGGCCATTTTACTCCCCACTGATCTTTGCCGGTTTTTAGCAAACTATAAGCATTATACCCATGGCTTATTTCATCCCAATTTAAACTCGGTGGAATTTTATCTATTTTATAAAGCCTGATAAAACCGGCAAGCAAAAGAATTAAAACAAAAACAACTTTTCTTAATCTATTCATTTCTTTTTCCGCATTAAAAATTTCAAAAGAGTAATAATTGAAACAATAAAAGTAAAGAAACTAAAATAATTAAAAAACAATCGGAATTTTGTTTCTTTAAATTTCAAGCTGAATTTATGCAACCCTTTATTTGTAGTCACCCTTATCAATCCCAGCTCTTCGTCTTGATGATAATTGACAATTTCTCCATTGTCTTTTACTATCCAGTCGGGATAATAAACAATCGGAAAAACAATTTCTGCTTCTTCGGCGTTTACTTCCGCTTCGCAAAAAGAATAATTACTTCCTTTTTGAAAATTTTTGATATCGCCGCTGCCGAGAGAAAACCACGGTTTAGCCGGGGCAAAACTTTTCGGGTAAGTTTTACCGTAAATCGGCCAATAATCGCCAATGCCGGCGCCGGATTGCCGAATCAATTCCTCACCTGTTAGTTTATCTTTATCACTAAGACCGGCAAACCAAATATCTTCTTTAAAATAATTCAGATTTAAAAACGCAACAACAAAACATAAAAAAATAGCCGCTATAATTTTTTCCCTTTTGTTTTTGAAAAGAAACACCGCCGCGCCGGCGCAAAAAGAAAAACAAAAAATCACCATTGTCAAAAAACGCCAAGGAAATTGATAATAAGCCATAAAATTAAGGGTTTTCCAAATAAAAGTAGACTTATTATGCGTTAAGAACGCGGCAAAAAAACCAAGAAATAAAAATAGCCAAAACTCTCTACCAACAGTATTTTTCTTGCGCCGAAGAAAAAACAGCCCGGCGGTGATAACCGGCAGCAACCAATGGAATATCCCTATCTGAAATGACAGATCATCTTTCGGCCCAAAAAGTGAAGCGCCATATCCCCAATTCCGCAAAATAAAAAGCTGCTTTAAGGTAGTGAAGTGAGCGCGAAAGTCGAAAAATCCCTGTGTCATTGTTCCTAAAGTCACCAGCTTTTTCTCAAGAAGCGCCGGAAAAATAAAGAAAGCGGCGAGACTCAAACTTAAAAACAAAAACGAAAATAATTTTTTTAAACTGGCAATGTTTTCGTCCTTCTTCAAAAAAAACAAACAATAAATGAGCAAAATCGGCAAAACTGTTAGAGCAGAGAGATTATGTGTCAAAAGTAAAATACCTGTTAAAAACGAAAACCCCAACCATTTTAAGTTATCCCTACCTTTTGCCGCGGCGGTAAGCAACCAAAAAATATAGGGGGTAATGGTAATCGCCCAAAATTCGCCTAAAGCGCCGCGGACATAACCGTCAATCGCCCGATAAGGAGCAAAAATATAAAAAACCGCGGAGATTAAGCCTCCCCAATCCCCCCAGAAAATTCTTGCCCACAAAAACATTCCCAAACCGGAAAATAAGTGTCCCACAATAAATAAAAACTTAGCGCTGTTTATATAACTCAAACCAATTTTATAAACCAGTGATCCGATAAAGTATGGAAGCGGCGGATAAAAATTAAAAAGTGGGTAACCATAACCCAAACCCCCCTTGGCAATATACCGGCAGGGAAATTGTAAGTCCCTCAAACATTCATCAAACTGCTGGATTCTGAAAACCTGAACATCGTCTTGCATAGAAAAATAGCCGGGGCGGAGAAGGCGGAAGAAAGTTAAAAAGGATATTAGTAAAACAGCGGCACAAAAAAGTATTTTTTTTGTCATTTTAAAATCTAAAAGAGAATATTCTTATTTGTAAAGTAAATCATTACTGCTGGATTTTCACTTTTAGGATAAAAAACCGTGAATTTATTATCAGCACCCTTTGGAAATTCATCCGGTCCGCCAATTAAAATCGCATTTTCTAACTTTGAATCCGAAACCCAATTTAATTCCCGAAAAATATATTTTCTCAATTTGTATTCCCCTAACTGATCAAGAAAACTTAAGTTCCTTTTTTCATAATCAAGCCATTGCCGACTCTCATATTGAACTAAATTCGGAGCAAACTTTAGACAAAACGCTATATATGCTTGCGGTTCGGATAATTTTCGGGAAACAATAATCGTCTCCGCCTTATCTTCATAATTAACGATTTTTCTGATCGCCTCACATCGGCCATAAAGCATTTGTTTAGTGACCTTACGGGGAGATTGAATAAAGTAATCTTCAAGAAAGAAAACAAAGAACAGAAGAAATACAAAAACATAGAGATATAGAAACATTGAAGAAATTCTGATGTTTCTAATTTTTAACTTTTCACTTTTAACTTTTAACTTCCAAATGCTTACAGCCGTAAGCATTTGGATAAATGGCATCATTCCCGCTGCGCGATTTGCCATCCTCTCTCCTTTTGTCAAAGCGGCAGGAACAGGAGAAAGTAAAATCAAAAGAAGAACTAAACCAGCTTTTTTTGTCGGTTTTTTAAAAAAGCATGCCAAACCAAAAACTAAAATCGGCAATTCCCACCACCACAAAACGCCGCGGCTGGGATTCATTCCATAAGACCCTTCCGCCGGTCCTTCACTGAACAAAAATTGCGGCGAAAAATAGGAAAAATAATTTCTAAAAAATAGGGAAAGTGAATAGGTCAATTTATTGTGAAACAACCGTGCCATCGTATCCGGCAAACCGTTTTTAACGGCAAAATATCTTTCGTCTTTTACCGCCAGCCAATTATCAGTGGGGTGAAAAATAGCGATGTCTAAACCCCGCCTTTGGCCGCCGGCAAAGAAAGAGGAAAAAGCAACAAGAAAAAATATAAAATATAAAATATAAAATATAAAATATTTACGGAAATATGTTTTAAAATTCCCTTTTCTTTTTTCTTCTTTAATAAATAATAAACAATAAATAATAAATAATAGCGTTATTACCGGCGTTAACAATTTCGGACTGTGGTAGGAAAACATATTTAAGCCCAAAAACAATGCCGCCAAAATTTGCCAAATGACTTTCCTACTTTTAAATGCTTTCAAAAGAAAATATATTCCAAACGAAATAAAAAATACCGTTAAATTTGCTTCAAAAGCGCCGCGGGAAAGCTGAATGTTCCAGGGTGAAAAAGCCAACATTCCTGCCGACAACATTCCCACCGACAGTCCAAACAACTCTTTTGCCAATAAAAATGTTCCTAATATCGCCAAAGATCCTAACAAGGCATTCGGTAACCGGACGGCAAACTCATTCAAGCCCAAAACCGCTACCGAAGGAACTATCAAATATGTCTGCAGGGGTGGTTTAAAATCACCGAAAGACCGCGGATTGAGAGGAAACTTTACCCCCCATTCGTCTCTACCGGTTGTCAAGATTGAATAAGCGGTATAACCTTGAGCCGCTTCATCCGGCGTAAATCCAACCGGATATTTGTCTATCTTCCACAACCGCAAAAAAGAACCGGTAATAAAAATTGAGAGCAGTATTAAAAATACTTTTACTTTTTTTAATCTTTGATCCGTCATTTTTGATATTTGATATTTTATTTTTGATTTTGTTTCGTTATCCAGTACATCAACGGTTCTCCCCACGGATTATAAACCGTCTTTAAAACTTTAATCCCTTCCGGCGGCGACTTCTCCCAATTCCAATCGCCGGCCACTTCATCCATCTGAAAAGCTAAATAAAGATCATCGTTCCCCAAGTTTTCTCTTAACCATAACAATTTATCTCTGTCATTAATTTCCCCGAAATAAACTTTTCCCAGATTAAAACCGTCAAACTTCGGCAAAATTTCTTTGTTTATTTGGTCGCCGCTAAAATCTCTTTTGAATTCAACTGGATTTTTACCTGTCCAAAACAAATACCTTAAAAGCGCCGGTTCGTAATTGTTATTGACAATTACTCTTTGATATTGGTTCTCCTTAACTTTAAGCCAAGAAAAAGCTTCTTTATAACCATAATGCCAGTGTTTAAAGTTTTCTTTGGGATAGTGAACAAAATAATTGTGTAACCAAGAAAACAAGAATATAAAATATAAAATATAAAATATAAAATTTTTAAAGAGAGAATGACCAATAAATTTAATAATACCTGCCGCCGCTAAAACAATTAACGGTGGAAGCATGAGAAAAAGCCTTGTCGCCTGATTACCGCCGCCGACAGTCATGGCCGAAGGAATCGGCGTTAATATTAACCAAAAGAAAACTATTTTTTTAAAAAGCGTATTTTTATCCTTTAGCGTCTCAAAAATTCCTAATGCCAAAAACGGCGCTAAAACCCAATAAAATTCCCCGAAACCAGGCGGGTTATGCCGCGGGTTTGGGTCACCTTCTAAAAATAAATACTGAGGCGAAAAAGAAATCAAGTAGTTGCTAATAAATTCTTTTCCCCAACCGGTTAATTTATTATGAAAAATTCTTTCTTTCGCTGAACTGACTCCGGTATTCCTTTTAAAAATAATTGTATCTATTGTTTTCGGATTATTAAAAATACTGATTAATTTAAAACGATTTGCCCCCTCACCCTTTATTGTTACGAATATAAGAGGCAATAGTAAGATAATAAATATTAAATAATAAATATTAAATAGCTTCCCGATTTTCTGTTTAGTTACTAAAAACAACAATAAAATCCATAAAGGAACAAAAATATTGGCCGTATTGTAAGTATAAAAAGAGAGGGTAAATAACAGAGTGGATGACAACCATTTCTTTTTCAAAAAGGCAACTGTCCCGCCCAATATCAAAGTCAATAAGAAGGTTGCCTCAAACGCGACCCGGGAATAGTGAATATGCCAAGGAGTAACCGCCAACAAAAAGGCAGAAAATAAACTTAATCTTTCGTTTTTAGTTAATATTTTAACTAAATGGTAAAGCAAAAATATGTTCAGAATACTAAAAAAAACCGGCGGCAATCTTATTCCCCACTCATTTAACCCGAAAACGGCGACAAAAGGCACCGTCGCATACATCAAAAGCGGCGCTCGCCATTCTGAAAATGAGTGAATATAGAAAGGAAGTTTTTGCCCGTAATAATCATGGCCTGTTTTCAAAAGAGAATAAGCATGATAACCAATATCAAGTTCGTCGCCAAAAAGTTCAAGCCTGTCTAAACGATAAAGCCGTAAAAAAGCGGCAAACAACAAGATCAAAAGAAGCCAAAAACTAACTTTTTTCTTCATTTGTTACTTTATTATACGCCAAGAGCAAAAGTCACACATAAAAATAAGGGCAAGAAAAAACGATCACGACACCAATGAATTTAAAAATTCTAAAATGCCCTTCAAAAAAATTTACCTTTTTTATATTTTAACAATTACATCTTCCTGGCTAAATTTCTTAAACGGAATCAATACTCTTTTACCCTCTTTATTTTCAATATATCCCTCTGCTTGGACATAAAACAGTTCCGGATTCTTTTGTCGAATTGCTTCTATCAACCCATGGATATCGCCAACTAATAAGCTGTTATCAACAACTAAATAAGGCACATCTTCTAAAGTTACTCCCGGTATGACAAGCGCCCTATTCCTTTCTTCTTGCCCAAGCGCGGGATTGAGATAACCAACAAAGCGTGGATAGTGATCAGGAACTACTGTCTTGACTCTCCTGTCTATCTCTGTAGACTGTTCGCCGGTTATCTCTGCTAAAGCATTTAGGTATTTTGACCAATCAAACATTATTCTAGGAATAATGTAAACAACTTTTCCCTCGCCTCTTTTTAAAATTGTCACTTCGTTTTTGTCTTCTACTTTTAGTAACGGAATTGTTTTTTCCTTTATGATAATTTTGCTTTCAGCATTAAATCCTGGCCAAAGATACTCCCATTTCCAATTAAGTTTCCATTGATTATTAACCTTGACAAAGTCGAGAATTGACTCGTGGCTTAATTCCCCATATTTAGTAATATATTTTAGTTTAATCGTTTCCCCTTCTATCTCTGCTTCTATAAATCTCGTTCCCAACTGTCTGAAAAAGGTCTCGTTGAGATCAATAAAGTCCTGCTCGGGAATATTTTTTCTTTCCTCGGGCATTATACTTCGATAAAGTTCCCGATAAGCTCTGGTAGAAATAAACCTTGCCACCGCTTGAGAATCGCCAGTATGGTCTTTAGGAACTAAACTATTTACGAAAAAGGGGATATTTAATAAGACCATTAATAGAATAAGATATTTTAATTTTTTAAAGAAAAAGCAAACTAACAAGACAAATAGAGGAATTATGGGCATTAAATATCTGGGCCAAAAGGGGACAAAGGTGTTAATAATCAAAAAGGCTATGGTTACTCCCGACACATAAATCCATTGTTTGTCTTTTCTTGAAATTGCCCACACAAAAACAACCAACGCCGCAACAACTCCCACTGGTAAAAGGAAAGACCAATCCCCTAAAGTTATTTTATTGGTTTGCCACCAACCCTGGTAAGAATTAAGGAAAATGCCCTTCCATTGGTTTAAATAGTCAATCTTATCATCTGAACCTAAATAAAATTTTAAGGCTTTTTCGTGAAGCCTTATCCAGGGAATCGGATTGGGATGATGGATGAAATAGCAAAAATAGGAAAACACATAACCAGCGAAAACAGACCCTAAATAAAGTATCAGGTTAAAGACTTTTTTGGCGGTAAAAAAAATTAAAGGTAACCCCAAACATATTATCAATGGTGTGTAAACTGCAAACTTGACGCCGCTGGCTAAACCCAAAAATATTCCGGAAAGGATTAAAAAAGACGTTTTCCGGTTTGACAAATATTTTATAAACATAAACACATGGACTAAAAACATAAACATAAGCGGCAAATCCAACATTGTTTCCTTCACCTGAGTGGCCACAAAGGGAGAAGTTATAAATAAAAGTATCCCTGGTAACACAACTTGATAATTCTTTAGTAACTCTTGTAAAAGAATTGCCAAGACAAGCACTGACAGCAAATAAAGGGAAATACTTATCCAATAAGGACTACCGATATATCTCTCTGCTAATCCATATAAATACTTACCTAATGGCGGAGCTTCATAGTTAATGTTAAATGGGTTTTCGCCTTCAGCCAGGCGGTAGCCAACAAATTTATACAGCTCACCGTCAGATATGCCTCGTGTACTTCCCGGGTAATTCCACTGGGAGTGATAAAACCAGTTTTCGTAATATTCAGGTTCGTATCGGTAGTAAAATATTTGTCTGGAGAAATAGAAAGTAAAGATGATTGGGGCAAGAATCAAAACAATCGAAATAATTCTTTTAACTTTTGCCATTTTTGCCCTGACCAAATTATAAAATTAACGAAATAATAATTTAACCAACCGTAATAAATTTTACTACTCCTAACAAGCCATCTTTTTGTCTCTCCGCTTAACTTTTTTCCGCTGGCGCCGTGTAAATGAATTATTTCCGCCTCAGGAAGATAATAAACTTTCAAACCCGCTCTTTTCACCCTCCGGCAGTAATCCAAATCTTCAAAATAAAAAAAATATCGTTCATCTAATAAGCCTACTTTCTTTAATGCTGCTGGCGTTATCAAAAACGCGGCACCGACAACCGCATCAACCTCAATCGGCTTATTCCCGTAAGGCATATATTTACTGAAAGCGCCTTGCTTGCTAAGCCAAAACTCACCAAAAGCGGTAAGGGCCGTTGGTGGGTGACAGCAAGAAGATTGCACTGTTCCGTCCTCATTTAATAATTTCGGCCCAATCACCCCCGCATCAGGAGTTTCCTCAGCAAACTTCGTTAACTTCTCTAAAGCGCCTTTTTTAAACTCAGTATCACTATTTAAAAGCAGAGTATATTTACCAAGGGCTTTTTTTATTCCTTGATTATTTGCTTTAGCAAAACCAAGATTTTCTTTATTAAAAATTGTTTTAATTGTTCCAATTGTTGAAATGTATTTTTTATTCTCTAACTTTTTAACATACTCCACAGATCCATCCTTTGACCCATTATCAACTACAATAATTTCATACTTAATACTCCCGCCTGCAACGCTTTGCGCCCGCCAGCAGCGATAAGCGCAGCTTTTCGGGCTGGTAGCAATGCGGGCAGGTAATACTTGCTTCTTAATACTATCTACACACCTCTCTAATAACTCTTTAGTATTATAATTAACAATAATTATTGACAGGGTAATCATTTGAACATTTCCAAAACTTCTCTATCTGTTAATTTCCAATTTTCAGATTTGGGCCTCTGAAAACGAAGACATTGCTTTAAGGCGCTAAAAACCACTTTCAAATAATTCGGCCCCATCAACACCCGAAGCAGTAATCCAAAAAAGTGGCTTATTTTCAAATAAGGATCAGAAATATTCTTCCAAATAAATAAAAGTTGATTTCTCTCCTTTGTTAAATTTACAAAATTTTTATCTAATCGGGAAATCGTTGATTCGTGATGATGCTCAACTATCGCTTTTGGCTCCCAGAAAACTTTCCAACCTTTTTTCCAAGCGCGATAACTTAGGTCTAAATCTTCCCAATAAAAAGGGTGGTAGAGTTCATCAAAACCACTGAGGGCAATCCACATTTCCTTTCTGAAAACCGCACCTCCGCCTGAAGCCCAACCGGAAATATGGGCCCTCTTTGAAATACCACCGGGTTCATAATTAAAAAAACCATCTGACCAATAAATTTTTACCCAACCTGACCATTTATCACCACGCTCATTTAAAGAAACAGCGAAAATCTTTTTATTCTTAAAATGTTTTAATGTCGGTTCTAGAAACCTTTTTTCAGGAACAACATCGTTATTCATCAAAACGACAAACTCACCTTTGGCAATTCTGACCCCTTGATTGCAAGCTTTAATAAACCCTAAATTCTCCTTATTCTTAAGCAGTTTAACTGTTATTTTGTTCCAAGCTAACGTGTCAATAAATTTAACAGATTCATCCGTTGATCCATTGTCAATGATGATCACTTCCGTATTCTCCGGCAATACGGCCAAAACCTTCGGCAAATTTTTCCGTAAAAGTTTTTCCCCGTTCCAATTAGGAATAATCACCGAAACCAATGGTTTTTTTATCACATCAGAATTTTAACTCGGCATAAAGTAAAACTCAATTTCATTTTTTCCCTTTCCAATTTCTACCTGCTTAAAAGTGTCTTCATACTTTGAAACCCCTACCGATTTGTTGTTCACCTTCGCTTTCCAACCGGGAAAATAATTCTCTATTAAAACAAACTGCCCATCTACTTCAGTTTGAACTTCAAAACGCCAATAATCTTCCTCCTTTTCTACTAACTTAATCACCGCTTTTTCTGACTTTTGGCCGTTTTCGTTAATAACAAAATAAGGTGGAGAAAAATTTTTGTTTTCTAAAATCGCCACCGCGCCATCTTCAAAAACCGTCTGCCATTTTTTAGTATCCACCCAATAAGGCAAACTTCCATCGCTGTCAGTTTTACCATCACGCGTTCTTTTTAAAACTAAAAAATATTTAACTCCGAAAAAATCAAAAAGTTTATTATCCCGATCCCACTCAAGATACCGAGAATAATCACCAAATACTCCTTTTTGTTTTAAAAAATCCGCATAAGAAACCGGATAAACCGGATCATAGCCAGCGGTTGAATAAAAAGAAAATGCCATCCACATATTCGGTGGCATTAATTCGCCTTTTTCTCTCTCTATTCTGAAAAAATCATGGGACTCGCGATACTTCACCTTTAAAAATTCTGTTATTTTTGTTTCTGGAAAAAACCATTCTTTTTGGGAAAAAGAGATATATTTCCTGCCAAAATAGAAACCTTCACCCACGGCGATTACCAACAGTCCAACTGCCAACCAATAACCAATCCTTTTAATTCTCTGAGTTAAGAATATAGAAACAATCGTAAAAAATGTTACCGATATAGGGATAACCAAATTTCTTAAACCGACAATAATTTTTGCGAAAAAATCAGTCATTAAAAGTTGATCTTCAAAAGAAACAAATCTTCTCAACAATAAATACATTAAAAGCATTGACCCTCCTGTTCCACTTATCAATCCGGCAAAAAACAAAAAAACTCTTCTGAAAACAAGGGGCATTATTTTCCGCCGTATTAAATCTTTTAAACCATACGCCGCCAACACTGCACCGCTAAAGGCCGATAAAAACAGCGCCCGTGAAGCGGAACCGGTAGAAAGGAAAGGGATTTTTAATTTATAAATTAAAAAACCGAACGGATACTTTAAACTCATCAAAATTCCCAAAAAGAAAATTAATACAAAAATGAACCGTTCATCTTTTTTCTTTAACAAATTTAAAATCGCCGTTAATGCCATTATTAAACCCGCTGTCCCAAACCAAGCCAAATATTCTTGAAAATTAAATCCTCCACCCCAATAGTTACCAGTTCCCGGATTACCAAAAAAGTTCGGAGTAAAAAACAAAATAATTAGTTTATAAAGGGGCAAAAACCCAAAATTTACATTTTGCAAATATCTTTCTTGACCTCTTATTGAATTCTGTAATATTTTAAACGTCGGCGCCAAAACCGGTAAAACCGTGACAAGGGATAACAGAAAGGCGGTAATAATTATCTTAAGTTTTTGTACATCTGCACCCTGTCGTTGCCAATAAAGAAAAGTAAAAAGCAATACTGCAATCAATACATAAAAAAATGTTTGTGGGTGACCACCCAAAAAAGAAAAAACAATCACCAATACAAAAAGAGGGAAAAATATAAACGGGTTTGTACTGTCAATTATTTTTTTAACAAATAGCAATGCCAGCGGCAAAAACACTGCCGTCCAACCAACAGTGCCCCAGCTTAACCAACCTAAAAAAAAGGCGGAAAATGAAAAACTAATCGCGCCGAAAATGGCCGCAATTTTAGATTTTAAAAGTTCTTCTAAAAAAACATACATAAAAATTAATCCCGACAATAATTGAAAGGCAATGATAAATCCCATCGCCGTTAATTTGTCGGTGAAAAAGTAAAAAATATTTAACGGGGAAAATAATATTGTATGAAACCAAGGAGATAAGGGATAACCTGAAAAACTATAAGGATTCCAAATGCTAATCTTCCCCTTCTTTAAATTTTCCACTCCCCAATTCCGCCAAATCCAAAATTGGGAAACAGTATCGGAAAGAATTGGATTTTTTACCGGCACACCTGTTATTGTCCCCCATTTCTCATTCAACCAAGGAAAGTACATTCCCACAATAATGTCCGAAGGGATAGGACTTAAATCCTTAAAGAAAAATTTTTGAAAAAACAAAAACCAGATAAGGACAATAAAAAAGACCGGAAAAATTTTTTTCACTTAATTAGTCTCATTAAACTTTCACAAAATTTTTCTTTGGAAAAATTTTTCGCGCGGATAATTGATTTTTCCTGCATTTTTTTATATTTACTCTCATCATTAATCAGCGCAAAAGTTTTCGATATTAACCCATTAATTGTTTGCCACCTCTCCCCTTCTCCGCGTCGCACAATTTCTTTCAAACCGCCGGCATCAAAAACTATTGGCACATCACCGGCACTCATCGCCTCCACTGGAGCGATACCAAAATGCTCCGTTTTCCATGGCTCTTTTCTCTCATCAACCCCATACCCTGCCGCGTGCCAAAAGATTTTCGCTTTTACATACATTTCTGCTAATTTCGAATGGGAAGCATTAACCAAAAATTTAATCGGGTAGCCTTCCACTTTCTTCAATCTTAATAAAAATTTATTTTTATCCGGATCGCCCAGCGAACCGCCTAAAAGCACAAACTGCCAATTCTTTAAACCCTTATTAACCATATTTTTGAACGCTTCTACTAAAATATCCTGTCTCTTTGCCTGAAAACTTTCTTCAAACCTACCAACAGCTAAAATTATATTTTCTTTTTTATCTAAATTGGCTTTAATTATTTCCGCTGGCGGATATAAAACAACAGAATTAACCCCATATTCTCTATCAACATACTTTTTTGTAAACCCTGAGTTGCAAACAATTTTATAAATAAATTTCAGTTTGATTTGGTTCAGTAAATCTCTCCCGCTGATATTAATAAAAGGCCTTTGAATGTGAAGGATATTTTTTCTACCAAATAAGAACGGCACACTTCCGTCCGAAAGCCAAAAAACCAGATCATATTTATGAAAAAATAAAAATCTTTGAAACAATGATTTTCTTTGTAGAGACGCAAAATTTTGCGTCTCTACACTCTCTATTCGCAAATCAAACCTTTCTATTGCTTTTTCTATAATCTTCTTGTCATCCCACAGCAAGTTTACCTTCCAGCCATTTTTCAGCAGATATTCCGCCACCGTTAAACAATATCTCTCCCCTCCTCCCAAGGTATCCAAATAAGGATCGTAAATTAAGACCTTTCTTATTTTTGCCCCAGCACCAGATTGAAAATCGGTGCGGGGCAACCCTGAACCGAACTCGTTCTGGTTCAGAGTTGAGCTTTGAATTGTCATTATGATTTTTTATTTCTCTGCTGCAATTCCCAAAGACGGGCATAAGTGATAAATCGGCTATACATTTGAAAAATGACTTCAATCACTCCAACCGTACCATCACGAAAACCCTGCTGCTTTATTCCCCGATTCCAAAGTTCAGTAAACATTATTCGCAAAAATCGCCACCAAACCATTGGCGGATGACCTACTTTATATAATTCTTCCGCTTCCAGTTTTGACCATTCAATTGTTTTTTTCATCATTAAAGTTAAATCCCTGTGAGTATAATGTTCTATCGGCTTCTTAAGGTGCCCCATTCCCCCTTCAAAAACCGGCTCTTCATGCAAATAGCCCACCCATTTTTTCAAAGCCTGTCTATAAAACAATCTTTTGACATAATCGGGGTATGCACCGCCAAACCGAACTCTCTGACCGAGATAATAATTATAACGAGGAATAGCATAGGCGTTATAATTTCTTAATTTCTTAATTTCTCTTAATTTCTCAATTTCATTTTTTAATCCTTCGGTTATCCGCTCATCAGCGTCAAGATAAAAAATCCAATCACTTTTTACCAATTTAAGGGAATAGTTTCTCAATCTTGCATATTGAAAAGCCGTTTGTTCCGGCGCGAGAATTACCCTTGCCCCCGCTTTTTTTGCTATTTTTGCTGTTTTGTCCATTGAATTATCATCAATCACCAAAACTACATCCGCCCACCACGCTGATTCAATTGCTTCGGCGATCATCGCCTCTTCATTTTTAGCAATAATAATAACGGTGATTAAGTTTTTCATTTTACAATTTTACTTCCAATTCCCTACTCCAAACTTCCTGAAATAAAAATCTTTTACTCCCTGTTTTTGCCATTCGCGGCCAGAAAATAAAAGTTTTAAACTTTCGCGAAAAAGCGCAATTTTCGTCCGCAAACTTGCCCAACGGAAACCAAAAAGAAACCGGTTTCGGATAATAAAATAGTCCTGAAGTGACCCACCGACTTTTGAAGATCCCGCATTTTTATGCCACACCTCACTATCAGGAACATAACAAATTTTGTATCTCAAACTTTTAATTTTTTCGCAAAAATCGGCATCTTCATAATACATAAAATACTGCTCGTTAAAAAATTTTGCCTTTTCCCAAATCTCGGCGCGCGCTAGCAAACAGCAGCCGCTGACATTATCTACTTCTTTTACTTGGTCATATTGACCGCGATCAACCTTGTCTACTCCCCGATTACTTCCATAGATATTTTTCCAATCCATTAATCCGCCGACAGACCAAATTACTTTACCTAATTCGCTTTTTTTATAACGATTTTTGTGAAATTCAAAACCCGGGGCAAAATAAATTTTCGGGCCGACAACGCCAATTTTTTCATCACTCTCTAAAACTTTGATCATTGGCTTCCAAAATCTATCTTTGACAAAAGTATCACTGTTTAAAATCATCACATAATCGGCGCCATTTTTAATCGCTTCTTTAATGCCGACATTATTACCCGCGGCAAAACCCAAATTTTCTTTATTTGCTATTAGTTTAACCGTTATTCTGTCACGCGTTGCGAGTTGCGCGTTTTTTTTCTCTTTATCTGTAACCCGCCCGCCTGCCAGCGATTGAGCGCAGCGATTGCGGGCAGGTAACCCATAACGCATTAACTGGTTAACATATTGAACCGAACCGTCAGTTGAGCTGTTATCAACTACAATAATTTCAACAGCAATGTCGGAAGTCGGAAGTCTGAAGTCTGAAGTCGGAAAAATGGACTCAACACACTCCTTTAAAAGCTCTTTGGTATTGAAGTTTAAAATAACGATCGCTAATTTTTTCACAGCCGAAGCGATTTCGCGCGAACTTTTAACAGCCATTTTTTTAAAGGCAAAAGTACCTTTCCACTACTTTTTAAAAGAAAGTCGTCGCGCCAATACTCAATCTCATAAACCGCTTCGCTAAAAATTTCTTTCACTCTTGTCGTCTCTAAAGGCTTTTGCGCATATTTCCCCGTCTCCCAAACTTTAAGATAAATTAGCATTACTGTATATGCCTGAAGCAAGGAAAGCGCTAAACCATGAACTCCATCTTTATATGCCTCGCCGTTAAAAAAACGACTTAAAAACTCACCTAGTGGTTTTAAAAACAAGTCCTTATTGGAAAACTGGTATTTTTTTTCTTTAATTAACTCTCTGGCTTGAACCTCCGCGTACCTTTTTGCCCGCGTTAAGAATTGATCCAAACTGCGATAGTTATAATGGATAATGGAAAATTTTTCGTTGTCCGGCAAAGTATAAATGATTTTATCGTTTAAATTCGGCTGCTGGTGAATAAGTTTCGGCCAAACAATTTTTCCTTTTTTGAAAAAACGTGGCAAATAATCCGGCCACCAACGTGAGTTCTGTAACCATTTGCCAAAAATTATGTTTTTCCGCGGCACTAAAACACAATCATAATTATTCTTTCCGCGGGCTATTTTTTGCAGTTTTTTCGCCAAAAACTTGGTAACTTTTTCATCAGGATCTAAAACCAAAACCCAGCGGCCTTTTGCCTTTGAAATGCCATAATTCCTCGCCGGTTCAACGCAATCCATATAACGATGAGGAAAAACTTTTGCTCCATAATTTTTGGCAATCTCGCTAAACCCGCTCTTTGTCTCCATATCAATAACAACAATTTCATCGGCAAAACCGCGCACTGATTCCAAACATCTCGCCAAATCGCTTGGCTTTTCATAATCGGTAACATTAACAACTATAGAAATTAAAGGACGCACAGTAAAAATTTAAAATGTAAAATGAAAAATTTTTTAAATTTCATTTACTTAAGTACTTGATATATTTTAGTCTCTCCATTTGTAAAAATCATCTTTAGATCTAAACTTTCGGGGGAGATGGTAATATTTTGCCCGGTAGTCAAATAAATATAATCTATCTTAAACTCTTTTAAGAAATCTTTGCTCCAATTTCCGTCACCGGTCAAAAAAAATCTTTTCGCCGACCGATGTCTTTCTCCCCAGTCAAAACCGGTTATCGTCAAATTCATCTCGTCTTCCAAAAAAACATTTTTTTGCGACAAGGCAGAAACGTAAGCCGTAGTTTCATAGACGAAAAGCGGCAAGGGAGTAACAAAAAGATTCTTTTTAAATTGATCATAGGGAAAGGTCAAAACCGTTCCCTCCTTTTGTTTCCTTAAAAAATTCAAGGCTTCAAGTTCGTGATAAGGTACCGCCGAAGGCGGCGGATTACCAAAATAATCTTTTAAAGTGGAAATTGTTGTGGGTACGGTAAAAAGAATTATTAAAATAAATAATATCAACCTCTTTCTTTCAAAAATCTTCGCCAAAAATATGGCCAAATAAAAATTGGCGAAAAATAAAAAGTAATAAAAAAATTGGATTGTATTCCATACCGTTCCCTTTTGAATAAATAAAAGCGGAAACAAAAAACTGTAAAACAGTATCGGCAAAACCAGCCTGTCAAAATCCGTTAATTTTTTTCTCACCACTTTCTTAATCAATACAGGAACTCCTAATACTCTTGTCCCTAAATTACCGACCAAAAATATCAAAACCAAAAATAATTCTAAAATCATTAAAAATGGCAGCTTCCATGAAAACCATTGTTGAGAAAGATTTATTCTTAAAACCGCCAACTTCGGCAAATAAAGCTTATCTAAAGATTCCACCATTGAATGGACAAACCACAAAGGCTTAAACTGCAAATTGTTTCCGGAAAAACTAACGCCCATCAGTAATAAAAGAAGCAAAGAAACAAAGAAAATAAAGAGACAAAGAAAAAAATCAAAATTAAACAACTTGTCATTGCGAGGATCCGCCAGCTGGCGAAGACGAAGGAATTTCAAAATAAGGGGATTGCCACGCTTCGCAGGGTACCGGACGGTATCCCGCTTCGTTCGTAATGACGATACTATCCAAAACGAAACCAACGATAAACCGATTAAAATTCCCGCGTATATTTTAATACCGGCAAGTGAACCAAAAATTATTCCTAAAATAATCACCCATTTTAAATTGCCCTCTTTTCTCTTCTTTAGCCAAAAAATCATTCCCACCAACATCAAAGTCAGAGACAAAGCATAAGGCGGATTAAGCAGGGCTGACACTGATTGCATTGACCAAAAAAGGGATTCTCCTCCCAACTTTCCGTTTCTTAAAAGAGTAACTATAAATCCAAAAGAACCGGCAAAATAGTTTAAAAAAACAAAAAGTAAACCGGTTAGATTATTACCGGAAACTAAAACTCCCAAGATAAAACTCAAAACTCCGATTAAGAAAGCGAAAATAATCGGTAAAAATCTGAAATAAACATCCAAGACCGGAAGAGAAAGAATTTTTGTTGTTACCGCCGCAAGCATATCAAACCCCCAGTGATAATTTCTTAAATTTTCACCGGAAAAAATCGGATTAAGCGGCGGAAATCTTTTAAAGAAATTATCTATTAAGCTTAAATGCCAAATAGCATCGTGTCCGTTTGGCCCCCAAAAACCTAAACCAAAATCATAAAACCGGCCGCTTCTTAACATTGTCGCCGAAACCAATAAACTGCCGGCAAAAATTAAAAGAAGAATTTTAGGCTTAATTCTTGAGAAAACAGAAATGACAATTAAGAATGCGGCCAAGGGCAAAACCCAAAGCCAGCTATTTTTTGTAAAAGATTTTTCCTCAAGTTTTATCAATTTATCTATTTCACTCGGGGCAAGTTCCTTAGTTGTTTCACCGCCGGCAGTATCAATTATCGCCGGCAGGTTCCAAAAAAGTTTCTCCCCCGTGTTTCTTTGCCATAAAAATGAATCAGGAGAAACCGGCTGATAAAATCTTAAATCCCTTAAAAACCATTTTTCGCCTTGCTGAATGAAACCGGCTCTTTTCTCAATATCCATTACCCACAAAGCGCGATGCATTCCACCCAAAGGATCCGACCCTTCAATAATATGTTTAGGAGAAACTTTAGGAAAACGGTTTTTATACCACTTACTAAACTCAGCAGCAGTAACAAAATCTACCTCTTTACCTTTTAAAACTTCTATCTGTTTTTGAAATTCGCCGCCATATTTTTCTAACTGATAATCGTTTTCCAAACCAACCAACAAATGGCCAAAATCGCCTTCTTTTGGATTTAAATAAAAATCCGCCAGTTTTTCAAAATAACTGCTGTCCAAACTGCGGCTTAGATAATCATTTACCTGAACACTAAAAGTGCTCTCTGCTCCCTTACCATAACCGTTTACCGGATCGCGTACCGCCCACCACAGAATAATAGTGTCAATTTTAGTTTTTTTACTCGCCGCCGGCACTAAAAGATTTTTTTTACTTGGATAATAAGGCACACCCCACCACCCGCCCCAAATCTGATAACCATCAGTAGAGTATTGGTCGCTGCAAATAACTAAAGCCTCAATATCATAATTTTCACGAAGATAGACTGCCGAGTAAGGATCTATATGCCAAGCACCGACTGTTTTAGGATAGTAACCAAAAATATCTTTAAACTTTCCAAGGGAAAAATCTACCAGTTTTTTTCTTTCCTCACGGTTATAACCGGAAAGAAAAACGCTTTTCGCCGCGCTCCAAGTTTCACCAGCATTATATTTTACTCCGGCAGATTCGGCAAACTTTGGCGTAATCTCTAAAAAAACTCCCAATTCGTCAGTTCTAAATCTTTCATCTTTAAAAAATACGGACAAATTACCATCCGCTAAAAAATCAGTTCTCAAAAGCCATGTCGCTTTGATATCTTCCCTTTCAAAAATCTTTTTCTGAAAATTTGGAAAATCAAGAGGGGACTGAATAGTCTCCTCCCAAAATTCGTCACCACGGACAGGATTAATAACAGTGACAAATTTATCTTCAGCATATGCCTTTACCAATGAAGAGAAAAGAAGAAATAATAATAACGGTAAAAATTTTTTTAGCATCGGCAAAAACTAATTATTTCTTTAAAAAACTTCCTTTAAATGCTCGCCAAAACCAGAAAATTTCTTTTTTGACAAACAGGAACGATAAAGATAAATAAACTAGCACTCCTGAAACAACCAATGATAATAATCCAAAAAGGGTTTTGGGCAATACTTTAGTCAATATCAAAAGAACAAAGAACATTGCCATCGTCAAGATAAAAGGTCTGCCAATAATTTTAAATAAAGATATTTTGAATTCCTTTTTCGCAATAAGCCACGCAATGATTGAACTTGAAGAAACAATCATTAAAGCAAGGGCGGCACCGTTGGTACCAAACTTTTTAGAAAACGGCAAAACTAAAAACCAGGTCAGTACCGTCCACATTACCATTAGTTTTAAACTCTTTTTAATCTTGCCGACGGCATTTAAACAATTAACCATGGGTGTCGTCGCTGCTCCAAAAGCAAAATTTACCAAATATAACCAAAAAGGGATCAGGGCTACTGACCATTTATTATATTTTGGAAATATTTCCACTATTTTTGGCATCACTGCCGCCATTCCCGCCAACATTGGAAAAATCGAAAAATTGACTAAAAAACAACTTCTTTCCACCGCCGCTGAAAGTCTTTTTTTATCTTCTTGAAGCCGCGAATAAGCCGGGAAGGAAACACGAACGGCCGAGTCCAAGAAAAAACGCAAAGGCATTTGCGCCCATTTTTGCGCCCAACCCAAAATCCCAATCCCGTCACTGCCAACAACTCCCCATAAAAAGATATTTACTAATCTGTCTTTTAGCACTGCTAAAAAAGAATTTATCTGAAATGGCGCCCCGAATTTAATCAAATGCTTAATTTTTTTAAACTGAAAGTTTAAACCAACGGGCCACGGCGAGAAATAATAAATTAAAATTACGCCGACAACCGACCTAACCACTATCGCCCAAATCCAGCTTCTAATACCAAACCCCTGCCAGGCAAAAAAAACCGCCATTCCTGTAAAGATTATTTGTTCAACTAAATCCACTGTCGCCAAAATTTCAAATTTTAACTTTCTCTCTAATAAAACCGAAGGGATAGTCTTTAAAGAAGCGGCAAAAAAGCCAAAAAGTAATGAATAAAATAAAACTTTTCCTCTATCATCAAAGTTAAACTTTAATTGTAAATATGGAGTTAAAACTAAAGCGGTAATTATCAAAACGCCAACCAATAACTGTTGAATCGTAAAAACGGCTTTAATTTCCTCTTTGCTGACTTCCTCCTTTTTCTGAATGACCGCCGCCGCCAATCCTATGTCAGAAAAATAACCCAAAAAGGCGATTATTTCTGACACTGCCCAAAAAAGGCCTAATTCCCACCTTTGCAAAAAAATTGAGAGTAAAAAAAAACCAAAAAATGAAATCGGCTGAAGTAAAAGATTGCGTAACACCAAGGCGCTCACGCCGGTAACCGCCTTATTCTTGATTTCTGAAATATCGGAGTCAATCATTTAATTTTTTATTTTTTATATTTGATCTTTCAAAACAAAACTTCTTTCCAAAAACAGCCAAGAACAGGCACCACCACGACAACAGTGAAATCAAATTCGCCCAACTTCTTGCCGGCGTATTTGTAAACCGAAAATAAATTTTTTGTTGACCCTCAGGCAAATTCACAATCATTCTCCCCAATTCCCTGTCTGTTTCTACGTTTCTTAACTTCTCTCCATTTACCCAGACTTTCCAACCGGGGAAATAAAGAATACTTATCATTAACTTTCCCTCTTTTAAAACCTCTCCGTTCCACTCAAACCAATTCGTCCCTTTCCGTGTCCAAACATTTTCCGCGCTCCCCTCCAAAATCTCATAATCGGAAACCGGCGCGAATATCGGTGCTTTTGGCGCGGTCGCGGGAAGATAGTCGTAAATGCCAGCCGTCTGCTGAAATTCCCAAGCCTTGCCGGAAAATTTTTCTTCATCACTCAAAGGCCCCATCCACCCCGGTTTAAAATAGTTCCAATTAAAAATAATAACAACGGCAATAAGGAAAAGATAAACAAATTTTCTTTTAAAAACTTTTGCCGCGGCGCCGGCCAACAACGAAAAACAAAATACGACACCGGCAAGCAAACGCCATGGGAATTGAGCTAATTGTAAGGGTTTAACCAAAAGCCAAATAAAAACCGACCGCTGGTGCGCCAAAAAAGCGTAACCTAAACCAAAGGCAAATAAACCAAACACTAAGTATGAAGTATGAAGTATGAAGTATGAAGTATTTATTTTCCTTATTTTTTTCCAGAAAACCATAAAAACTATTATTAATGCTAACATCCAATGAATATGGCCAACCGGAAAAGGCATGCCGTCGGCCAGTTGCCAAAGCGAAGGACCGTAACCCCAAAACCTTGAGATAAAAAGTTGATAAAAAGAAACAAAATGCGCCCGCCAGTCAAAATAACCGGAAAACATTGTTTCAATGTGAGTAAATTTTTTCTCAATGATCATTGGCAGGGTAAAAAACGCCGCCAACCCCAATGCCCAAACTCCGGCTAAAAGAAATTTCAAAAACAATCGCCGGTTTTGCCAAGAAAATTTTTTGTAAACAATCATCCAATAAAGCGTCCACACTAAAGCAACGGGGATAAAAATCATTACCATTACGCTGTGGGTAAGCATCTGCATTGCCACAGAAAAAGCCAACCACTTTAAATAACGAAGCTTCTCTTTCTCTATTAATTTTTTAATTGACCAGAAAATCAAAGGGAACCAAATAAATGCCCACGCCTCGTTCATCGCCCCGCGAACAAAAACATCAACCGAATGGTATGGCGCCCAAATATAAAACACGGCGCTGATCAACCCGCCCCACATTCCCCATAAATCGCTTGCCAAAATAAACATCGCCGCGCCGGAAAGAAAAAACTGGAGCGCAAAAAGCGCCTTGGAGGTGTCAACAAAAGAAAACTTTAATAATCTGAAGACCTGGCCAAGATAATAAGGAAGAGGCGGATAAAAATTGAAAAGCGGAAAACCGTAACCAAAACCCATATCCGGCACCCAGCGGCAGGGAATCTGCCCGTCTTTCCAACACTTTTCCATCTCCAACTGGCGCATCATCTGCAAATCGTCATGCATCATAAAATACCCCGGCTTAAAAAGCCAGCGCGAAGCCAACAAAGCGGAAAGCAAAACTAAAAACAAAGCAAGCCTTTTCATAAATTAGAAATTAGAAATTAGAAATTAGAAATTTCGCAAAAAAGTAAGTTATCCCCTCCCGGCTTTTCATACTCTTTTATCAATTTTAACTTTGTTGTATCTACAATCTGTAGTCTGCTTTTATTGACCACTAAATATACCATATTTCCCGACCTTTTGGCATTTAAAAGCGCTTCCGGAATAGTTTTAACCGGCCAGCCGGCGCTGACGACGGAAATATCTTTTTCACCCTCAAGATAAATCTGTAATCCATCCGGCAAAGTACCAAAATAGCCTTCCGTACCGACCACAATCCCCTTTTCCCGCGGCAAAGATTTCAAATAGTCCGCCGTTTCTTTTATCCCCCACCCCGAAGTCCAACCTTCAATATATCCCAAATCTTCTTTCACCAATGGTAATTTCCCCGGATTAAACAAAAGTTTTATATCAAATATCACTGAAGGAATTAATATCACAATAAGGGTTAAAGCAATCATTCCGTTACGAGTTAGCGAGCTGCGAGTTATTTCTCTAATTTTTAAACCCGTAACCCGTAACCCGTAACTGATAAACAAAATGAACAGGGGGATACTATAGAGAAGATATCGGCTTGTCATCGCCCTCGAGACAAAAGATTGTCCTATGATAGGTATAAACAACCAAGCGAAAATAACTAAAATTTCTAAATTTCTTAATTTCTTAATTTCTTTTATTCCATAAACGATTCCCAATATTCCCAAGATAACTCCTACCGGTGTCAGATATCCCCAGTAAAAAGAAAGAACGCTTTTTAAATTATTCATTAAAGGAAAAAATGGTTTTTTTATTATTTCCGAAAAAGGAAAGGCATAGTCTTTATTGCGAATGGCAATCATCTGAAAATTCGGCCCCAAACGAAGAACATTGTAGATGGAAAAAGTTATAAATGATGTAACAATCAATAAAACAATCTTTCTTGTCATTCCGACCGAAGCGGAGGAATCCCTTTTCTGAAACCTTAACCGCAAAAGCGATCTCTCGACTCGCCCCGAAACCTTGGGGCTTCGCTCGGGATGACACAATAAAACAACGATAACCCCCATTAACACAAATATCATCGCCGGGCTTTTAGTTAACATTGCTCCGCCTAAAATAAAACCCAAGATCATTGCCAGATCTAACCTCTTAAATTTTGCCAACAAAATTGAAAAAATAAGCGCCCAGACGCCAAAAGCGGAAAGCAAACTATCGGCTAAAGCCATCCGGTCAAAAAACAAAGTAAACGGCACCATTATGTAAAGCAATATTGTCAATAACCCTACTTCAATACATTGACATATTAAAGTGACTAAAACTCCCAATCCCATCATTGTTAAAAGCCCCGAGAAAACGGAAACCATTCTGCCGGCAAAAAGCGGATCACGAAAAAGTTTCAAAAAGGGAATAACAAGCCACATAAAAAGCGGCTGTTTACCGTCAGACAAAGGAAGAAAGCGCAAGGTTGGCTCATTTTTCATTACTTGCGCCCAACGGATATAAATCGCCTCGTCGCAAAACACCGGCAAAATCGTTAAATGATAAACCCTGGTAAAGAGGTAAAGTATTACCAAAAGAAGAAAAAGACACAACTCATAGAGCTTAATTTTAAAACCTAAAACTTGAAATTCTTTCCTGAAAAGATTTTGCATCTTAACTTTAAATTTTGCCCCGGCACCAGATTGAAAATCGGTGCGGGGCAACCCTGAACCGAACTTCATTCTGGTTCATGGGTTGCATTTTACATTTTAAATTATCTATCATATTTTCCTAAAACATCATTTACTTTCACACGAAGGATTTGCATCAGCATTTCTTTTGACTCCTTCACATATCTTTTACTGTAGTCCCCTTTGCTAGTGCTGATATCCCTGTCTCTCCAGTTAATCGGAACCTCCTTTATTTTATAACCGAATTTTTCCAACAAAAATAAAAGCTCAACATCAAAAGAAGTTACTTTCCAGCCAGTAGAAGTTTGCTTCCTACGAAAAAACTCTAACTTCGGAAAAAAAATTTTAAGCGCATCTGTTTCAAACAACTTAAAACCGCATTGCGTGTCGTTTAAGTCAGAAAGCATAAGAAATTTTCTTATTGTCAAAAAGACGCGCGCTCCCAATTTTCTATACCAAGAATAATTTTTTCTTTCCCTTCCCCGCGAACCAATAACAACATCATAACCCTCTTTTAAGCAAGGTAAAAGTTTCTCCAATTCACTTAGTGGTGTTGATTGGTCCATATCCGTAAAAAGCGTGTATTTACCTTTAGCTACTTTTAACCCATGCCAAAGACCCGATGGTTTACCACCGTGTTCATTTTTAAGCATCCTAAATCCCGATTTATTTTCAATAGAAGCTTCTACTAAACTCTCACTTTTATCCGTCGGACCATCCATGGAAATAATCACCTCCCAAGAATATTTTTGCTTCCTAAGATATTGCCACATTTCCTCTATTACTCCCCGTTTAATGTTTTTCTCCTCATTAAAACACGCGATAACGACTGAAAGAAATGTTTTCTTGCTCATAGGGATATTTTACCCTACTTTGTATGAATAAGTCTAAAAACCTTTACTCCATTAATTTGCCACTCGCCGCTTATTCTCGCCCAACCAAAAGCAGCAATTTCCCATAAAGGATGGCCAACAGGATCACAATTTACTTTACCCCAAGGTTCACAAACCACAAAAAGCTGTGAAGGTAAACCCTTATGTAAATCCACTACCGGCGCTTTTTTTAAATCAAAAAAATAACGGTAGGGCGGGTCATAGTTCCTCTCGGCGATCAAGGCGAAGGCAAAGTCCCTGCTTTCTGAGTTTTGTAAAATAAAATCCGTAATCTCCCTGACATTCTTCATTTGGTTGTTCGGCTCTCTAAAACCGTGCCAATTTAATATCATTAAACAAACAGATAGAATACAAAAACCTGCGGCAATGAAAAACCTTGACTTTCTTTCCGTGAGTTTATTTAGAACCGCCCCCAGCGCCAAGGAAACTAAAGGGTACAAAAAAAGAAAATAATGTGCATAAATATGTTGTTTATAGTTTGCAAGTCCTAAGAGTCCGAAAATAAGAAATGTCAAAAGAAATAAAAATTGTTTATTCTTTTTAAAAACAAATGCACCAATTACAAAAAGGGGCAAAAACAAATAAGACCACTGCCAAAAATCTTTTCTTAGCAGAAAATTTGTCAGCAGCTGATTAAAAATAACGGGCAAATTGAACAAACCTTTATACCATTTAAGGTTAACCGTTGCTTGACGATCGGAAAAAAATTTATAGATTGCATTGTAATTACTAAGACTATGCTTGAGGTCAAATAACAATAGGGGGGACATTAAAAATAAAAACAAAAGTATGAAGTATAAAGTATGACGTAGGAATTGTTTCTTTATCTGCTGATTTTTTCTAGTTTTTAAAAACCCCAAGAAATAAAAAAATAAAATCGGCGGAAATAATAAAAGACCCAAATAGTGGGAATTCAGAACCATTGTCAAAGAAACCGCCAAAAGAAGAAACTTTTTGTACTCTTCTCTTTGCCATATCCGCCATGTCAGCCAAATCGACCAAAGACCGAAAAAGGGCATAATGTTCGGATTCCAAGAAAAGATTGAATAATAAGTTAGCACGGGGGAAACTGCCGTGAAAAGAGCGGCCATTAACCCCGCCTTTTCGCCAAACCATTCTTTGCCGACTTTGTAAACTAACCAAACAGTAACAATGCCTAAGAAAGCAACCAGCGCCGCCGGTCCGACCGGACTGAAATTAAAAAGCAATAAAAATGGGGCGATGAGATAGTAATACCAAGGACCCAAATACATATTGCCGATGGAAGTCTGCGGTCCGATAAACATTAAATCACCTTTTGTCAGAAATCTTCTGACCACAACGACATCCCTGCCCTGATCGCCCAAAAACTCCATATAAGAAGGAAGTTTGTAAAAACGCAAAAATGCGGCTAATAATAAAATTAACAAAATTGGTAAAATCCTTCTAATTTTGTGCCAATTTAAAATCATTGTCAGCGGAGCGCTTTCCAAAGATTAATTGAATCAATCGCTGCTCTTTTCATTACGCCGAAACTTGACCCTGTTTGTTTTCCGTATCGCCGTTCATAGTGATGAACGCCAACTTGCACCCACTTATAACCCAATCTCTGTGTTTTAATTAATAATTCCGTTGATGTTATCGCACTATCCGTTTTTAATTTCCCAATTTTATCAATCACTTCCTTGCTAAATAACTTAAAACCGCAATCAACATCTCTAACACCCTTAAACCCAAAGAAAATAAAATTCCATAATTTAAGTAGAGTAGCTATAATTTGTCTCACCTGAGGATCTCGTCGTTTAATCCTATATCCTAAAACAACTTTGACATTCTGCCCCTTTTGCGCTTTTATTAATTTAATTATTTCATCAAAATCAAACTGTCCGTCCGAATCAGTAAAGGCAATCCATTGATACTTACTTTCATAAAAACCTTGTTTAATCGTTCCGCCATATCCCCAGTTCTTTGAATGATAAATAACACGGACATTATTAGGATATTTCCTCTGTAACCTCTTTAATACCATCTTGGTATTATCCTGAGAACCGTCCTCAATAAGAACAATCTCCCATTTAGGAGTCATTCCTTTAAGAACTCTTACTGTTTTTTCAAAAACCTTAGGAATAATTTTTTCAACATTATAACAAGGATAAAAAACCGAAAGTTCAGAAAGTAAATATTTCTTTTCTTTGACCATTGACCATTGACCATTAACCATTAACCATTATTGGTTTTATGTTATCATACCTAAAGAAATGAGAAAAATAATCCCGCTTTGGTTGATTGTTATTATTTCTACGATCATTGTCTGGCTGCCTTTTTGGTCGTCGGGAAAAATGGAAAAAGTTTTTGCCAATTATGACGGACCCAACTATATTATTATTTCAAAATGCTGGTATAGCAAAGAATGCATCGCCGAAAACTTTTCCCTGCCTTTGCCGCTTGAATATTACCCCGCTCATTTTCCCGGCTATCCTTTTTTAATTTCAATTTTCAACCAAATGTTTCCCGGTTGGTGGGCTGCAGTTGCCGCCAACTTATTTTCCACCGGATTAATGGTCACTTTCGTTTATCTGCTCCTGAACTTGTTAAAAATTAAACTGGCGTTTTGGCTATCGATAGTCCTTTTATTTTTACCGGCAAGAATGCTTATTTTGCGCGCCGTCGGCGCGCCGGAAACAATGTTTATCGTAAGCCTTTTAGCCTCCATTTATTTTTTCAAAAAAGAAAAATATTTGCCGGCGGGGGTTGCTTTAGCTATCGCCCAAACCATAAAAACACCGGCAATACTTCTATTTGCCGCCTATGGTTTACACACACTGGTTCATGATAATTTTCAGTTTAAAAAATGGTCAAAAAAGTGGCCATTAATTTTAGGACCGATTACTGTCCTACTGATATTTTTGTTTTTTAAACACCAAACCGGGGATTTCCTTGCCTATTTTCACTCTGGTGACAATTTTCATTTGGTTTTTCCGCCATTTCAAACTTTTATCAGCTCCCGTTCTTGGCTGGGAGATTTTTGGTTGGAGGACATTATTTATATTTATTTAATCGGAGGATTGGCAGTTGCCTCTCTCGTCAAAAAATATAAATACGATATTATCGCCCTATTTCCATTGATTTTTTACATCACTACTCTGTTTGTCGCCCATCGCGACCTATCCCGTTACTCTGCGCCTCTTTACCCTTTTTGGCTGATCGCTTTTTCTGATTTTTTGAAGAAAAAAGAGTTTAAACTAATCTTTTTTATCCTTCTGCCGGCAATTTACCTTTACGCCATTAATTTCATTAACTATAATGTCGCTCCGATCGCCGACTGGACACCTTACAGATAAATTGAAAATTAAAAAATCAAAAATCAAAATTTATAAAAAGGGCTACTTCTTTTTCCAAATCACCTTGTTATACATCAGCCAATTGTAGGGCAAAACCATAAAGACGATAACAAAAGGCAGTATAAGCTGGCGGTATTGAGCGCCAAAAACTGTTGTTAAAATTGTACCGACAATTGTTTGGATTAATAAAGCACCGATGGAAGTGAAATTAAATTGGGCAAATTTCTTAATTATATCGGTAGTTTTTGTAAATTTCTGAGTCCTAAATGTCCATAAATTGTTCCATGTAAAATTAGAAATTATCGCCAGTTCCGTGGAAAAAAGCCAAGAAAACCATTCGACAAAACCAACTTTGCTAAAAAACCATAAGGTAGAAGCGTTAACCAAGTAACCGACAAATCCGACCGTGCCGAATTTTAAAAATTTCTGCGTAAACTTATCGTGCCAGCGAACTAAAAAGGCAATTTTCAAAGCATCAATCATTGCCCTTGCCTCAATTTTTGACTCGCCCCTCTCTCTGATCCCAAACTTCAAGGGAATCTCTTTTACTTTGGCACCGAGAGTTACCATCTGATGCAAAAATTGGAGTTTATAGAAAAAACTCTTACTATAAAGGTGATCCATATCCATCTTCTCAACAAACCCCTTGACTCTGGAAGCTTTTAACCCGGTAGTCGGATCGGTAATTTTAAAAAAGTTTTTAAACGGAAAGAAGAGCATAACCCTGGCTGTTAATCCTCCAACCTCGGAAAAAAATAGTCTTTTAAACCCCCACCCTTTAGGGTTGGAACCCCCTTTTATCTTCCTTGACCCCAAAACATAATCTGCGCCTTGGTCGATTTCGTTAAGCATAACCGGAATCGTTTCCGGCGGATGCTGAAAATCAGCATCAAATTCTATCAAAACATCGGCGGCAAGTTTTGCCATCGCATACTTAAACCCTTTAACATAAGCGCCGCCGATACCGACTTTTTCTGTATTCAAAAGAAGGTAAAGATCTTTATATTTTTTCTGTTTTTCCTGAACAATTTTCCAAGTCCCGTCCGGCGAAGTATCGTCAACTATTAACAATTTGCAATGCCAGTTTTCAGCTGTAGGAAAAGTTTTCGTGAAAAGATAGTCAATCATTTTGCCAATTGTCTCGGCCTCGTTATAAGTGGGAATGACCACCACTGCTGTTTTCTTTTCCATAAACTTAACTTTAAAAAGCCAACTCAATTATTCTAATTACTCTAATTACTCTAATTGACCTAATTGACCTAAATAATAACCAATTACCAAATAACAAAATTATGTTTGGTCATTGGGATTTTATTAGAAATTAAGTTAATTAGAAATTAGAAATTTTCATCAGGTCTCCTTCCACTATACCATATTTCTCGCACAATCCCCCATTGATCTCTAAAACATATTTACTCGGCTTGGCAATAGTCAACGAGATAACACTTTGCGGCTCAGCATTTTCAATAATGCCAACAATAACTCCGTTTTTATCCGCAAAAACCATATCAAGAGTGATAAAAGTGTTTTTCATCCAAAAAGAATGCTCGCTTTCTTCTTTAAAAATAAAAAGCATTCCCTTATTTTCATCTAAATTTTTACGGAACATTAATCCCTTTGCCCTTGTTAAAGCATTTTCCGCCAACTCCACCTCAAAAGCCGCCTTTTCTTTATTGTCACCTCCGGATGAAATAATCACCTGCGACAATCTGCCTTTATTCTTGAAACTTAAAGTTACGGCAACTGCCAAAAAAGAAATTACAGTTATCAAGATAATTTTAAAATTCATAGGTGTAAATTGTTTGAGGTTTGGAAATTGAAAATTGGAAATTTATTTAGAAATTAGATATTAGAAATTAGAAATTTTGTTTAAAATTATTCTATCGCTAACTTCCCTACCAACTCTTTCCCTTCTTCCGGAGATAATTTCTTTTTCCCCATCTTCGGGTAAAGCACCACCTTGCCTCTTGCATCCGGTAAAAGGTTAAAGTGAGCGTGGGGGATATTATAACCATAAATAAAACTCATTACAAACTCGGTCTTGAAAACTTTCCTGTAATGATCGGCAATTTTCGCAACAACCTCAAAATAGTCTCCCGGACTTTTACAATCCCAGACCCACTGGCAATGTTCTTTTGGAATTACTAAAGTATGACCTTCGCACCACGGCTCAATATCCAAAAAGGCGATAAATTTTTCATCCTCATAAATCTTAAAACAAGGAATTTCGCCTTTCCCGATTTTGCAGAATACGCAATCGTCCATAACTGAAGTATAATAGAGCTTATGAAAATTGTAAAACTCAATCAGAGAAATTTTAACAATACTCTAAAACTTGCCAAAAAAGCTTTAGAAAATGATGGTTTGATTGTTGCTCCGTTTGACACCACTTATGGACTTTGCGCCAATAGTCTTTCTTCCGCCGCAGTCAAAAAAATATACGAGTTTAAGGGAAAAAGTTTTGGCAAAGCGATTTCTATCACTCTTAAAAACTTAAAAGAAATTGAAAAATACACCTTTGTCAGTAAAGAACAAAAAGCGATTTTGAAAACCCTGCTGCCCGGCCCCTTTACCGTTATCCTAAAATCAAAACACAAAACAGCACCGGAAATAGAAGCCGAGGATAAAACTATCGGCATTAGAATTATTAATTATCCTTTCATCAATAAACTCCTTGATAATTTAGATTATCCCATCACTTCAACCTCAGCTGGCAAGGGTCCGCATTATTCCGTTTCCTCTTTTTTAAAAACGCTTTCACAAAAGAAAAAGGCAATGATTTCTCTGATTATTAATGCCGGAAAACTGCCAAAACGGCCGACTTCGACTGTTATCCGATTAGTCAAAGATGAACTGAAAGTTTTAAGAGAAGGGGTTCTAAACCCAAAACTTATAGAAAGATTCATCTCAAAGTCAGAAAACAATACCAAAATAATCAGTCAAAAAATTTACAAGAAATATTTAAAAAAACATCTTAAAAACAACTCTGCTTTTGTGATTTTACAGGGAAATTTAGGATGCGGCAAAACAGTTTTTGCCAAAGGCATTGGCAAACTTTTCAAAAAAGAACTTGTTTCGCCCACCTTTGTCCTGATGGATGAATATAAAATAGGCAAACCTCCAATTAAAACCATTTATCACCTTGATCTTTACCGAATAGAAACAGAAGAGGAACTGAAAGATCTGAAATTGAAAAAGTTTTTTCACAAAGGCAATTTATTTTTGGCCGAATGGGGAGAAAAACTTTCCGTTTTAGAGCAGTTAAAAAAAGAAAATGTTGTCTTTTTTTGGGTAAGGATTAAAGAAACCGGAGAAAACGAAAGAAAAATTATAATTTATGAATTATGAATAAAAAAATGAAGATTTTAGCTATCGAAACATCCTGCGATGAAACTGCTGCCGCGGTAACCGATAACAGACGGGTACTTTCTAATGTCATCTTTTCGCAAATAAATATTCACAAAGAGTATGGCGGTGTTTATCCCGCTTTAGCAAAAAGAGCGCATAAAGAAAAAATCGGCAAGGTTATAGAAAAAGCATTGAACAATGCCAATATAAAAATTAAAGATTTTGGTGCCATTGCCGTTACTTTTGGCCCGGGACTGGTCATCGCTTTGGAAGTGGGGTTAAATACCGCCAAAATGCTGGCGGAAAAATATAAAAAACCATTAATCCCCGTTGACCATATTGAAGGCCATATCTATTCCTGCTTTGCCCAAAACAGAAACGGACATCCGAAAAGAGATTTTGTTTTTCCATTTTTAGCATCAATTGTTTCCGGTGGAACTACGGAAATGGTAATTGTAAACGATCATTTAGAATATGAAGTTATTGGCAAAACTTTGGATGATGCCGCCGGCGAAGCTTTGGACAAAGCGGCAAAAATTTTGGGTCTTTCCTACCCCGGCGGTCCGATTATTGAAAAACTGGCGGAAACCGGCAACCCCAATTTTCTTAAACTGCCGCTAGCGATGGTTGAAAAAGGTAATTTAGATTTTTCTTATTCCGGCGTAAAAACCGCATTTCGCAGAGGAGTGGATAAACTTTCTCAAAAAGAAATAGTTAAAAATTTAAACCATCTTTGCGCCTCTTTCCAAAGCGCGGTTTTCGAGCAAATCTTAAGAAAAACAAACTTGGCGCTTTTAAAAACCGGTGTCAAAAACTTAGCGGTCTGCGGCGGCGTCATTGCTAATAAAAAACTGCGCATTGACATTAAAAAACTGGCAAAAAAACGCGGAGTAAAGGTTTTCTTCCCTTCCTTTAAAAAACTCGTTAATGACAATGCGGCGATGATCGGCGTCGCCGCCTATTTCAAATACAAAAACGGAATTTATTTAGAAAATAATTTTGACAGATTAGATCGTGTTGGGAGAACAGATTTGAAAATGTGGACGAAAAAATCCTAAATCCTTCTTCGCCAAAGTTTTATCCCATCTTCCCTAACTGATTCTATCAGGGTAGATACAAAACCCTCACTGTTTAAGTCACTTTCTGGCAAGACCGTAATATGTAAAGGTAATAGTAATGATCTGCTTAAAGGAATGCCCCTTCTGATACTTCTTATAACTTCTTCGTCTAATTCAAATCTACCAGTTGCAATGCCTCCTACTCCGCCCCTCGCGACAAGAATATCTATATCCGAAAAAATTCTGGACTTTCCTCTTACTGCTGAACCGAATAAGATAACTTCTTCTATTAATGGGTGTGTTTCTGCAATCCTACCAGCCACTGCTCTTGCTTCCATTAACCTGACAAAAGAAGTAGCTTTTCTCACTAAACTGTTTATCAATCCTCCCGGCAAAATTTCCTCTTTAGCGATCATTACCACTTGGTTTGTACGCCTAAATCCCTCTTTTTCAGTTTGTTTCATAGTTATTATTATACTATGGAAACCTGGATTTTTCAAGGGGAAATTGATACGATAATATCAATGGTCATTGATATTCTAACTCTTTTCCCTGAACTGTTTGCTCCGTTTTTAGAATGGAGCATGATCAAAAAAGCGCGGGAAATCAGGGCGGTAAAAATAAATGTCCACAACCTGCGAAAATGGGGAATGGACAAAAGAGGGACAGTTGACGACCGACCATACGGCGGCGGAGCGGGAATGATACTAAGAGTAGAACCAATATATAACGCACTTCGTGCATTAAACTCGAAACTCGAAACTCGAAACTCGAAACAAATACCAAATCCCAATTCTCAAAATCCAAAAACAAAAACCAATAAAACAATTCAACAATTTAACAATTTAACAATTCTCCTCTCACCAAAAGGCAAACTTTTCAATCAACAAACAGCACGAAAATTGTCAAAACTTGACCATATTGTCCTGATTTGCGGCCATTATGAAGGAATTGACGAAAGGGTGAGAAAACATTTAATTGATGAAGAAATCTCTATTGGCAATTACGTTCTCTCTGGTGGAGAAATACCGGCAATGACTGTTTGCGATGCGATCACAAGATTACTGCCAAAAGTTTTGAAAAAACAAGGAGCCGCAGAAATTGAATCCTTTTCCCCGGGATTAAAAAAGATCCTGAAACACCGTGCCCGCCGGCAGACAGGAGTTCAGGATGACAAAAAACAACCAACCTCTAAGGGACTGCTCGCTGCTCACTGTTCACTGCTCACTGAATATCCTCACTACACCCGTCCCGAAAATTTTTTAGGCTGGAAAGTACCAAAAGTTTTGCTTTCAGGAAATCACAAAAAGATAGAAGAGTGGAGAGCGAAAAAAATAAAAAGACATATAGAAAAATAGAGATATAGATAAAAAGATAAAGGATATGAGATAAAAATGAAATGCTAAAAGAATTTTTAAACTCACCGTTTTTATTGATTGGTTTGGTGATTTTTCCTTTGGTTTTTGGTTTCTTAAGAAAGCGGAAGATGTTTTTGCGCGTTTTTCTGCCAACAACGACAATCACTGTTTTTTTAGGTTCTTTCCTTAAAAAGTTAACGGCAATACCGAGGCCATTTTTTGAAAACCCGCAGGTTTTAGGCGTCACATCAAACATCCCCGCCGATTATTCTTTTCCTTCGCTTCATGCCACTGCCGCCACTCTTCTTGCATGGATGATGACGGCAATCGCTCCTTCTTTCGCGTGGATCGGTTTTGCCATCGCTTTTTTAATTTCCATATCACGGGTTTATTTAGGCGTTCATTACTTCCGAGATATTGTCGTCGGATTTACTTTAGCCACTTCCATTTATTGGTTTATATTCTTAATTGCCAAAGACAAAAAAACCTTGGTTTGGGGAACCGACCCAAATTTAAGAAGGAAACTAATCCACCTGTTTTACGGGCTTATTTTGGTAACCTTGATTGAATATAATATTCTAAACATTTACTCCTTGGCATTTATAATATTACTGTTTGCCATTTTTGTTTCCATTCCCAGCGGTCGCCATTTGCCTTTCCTGAAGAAAATAATCGTTTATTTTGAAAGAGATCCTGAGCCAAAATATTTGGCGTTTGGCCCCTTTTTATTTACCCTCAGCTCTTTCTTATCGCTTTTAGTTTTCAGAAAAAATATTGCCATCGCCGCCATTTTAAATTTAGCCATCGGCGATTCAGTTAATGCTTTAATTGGCCATTTTCTCAAAAAGGACAAAGGAAAAAGAATAGAGGCATCGTTTGCCGCTTTTTTAGCGACCGCCTTAGTCGCCACTCAATATGTTGCCCTGCCACAGGCAATTTTCGGAGGCTTAATCACTTTAATTTTGGAATACAGCGAACCAAAATTCCGCGGTAAAAAGATTGATGATAATCTTTTAATTCCTATTGCTTCAGGGGTAGTAATGACAATTCTATGATCTGAGGAGAACAAAAAGCACAAAAAGCGTCCCTAAAACCGCCAGAAAAAAATATTCTAATAATACTTCCGCGCATAAATCTTTCTTCCGCAAATGGTGAAACATTCCCCAGAAAAAATAACCGAAGCCGGTAAAAATAACAGAAAGTTTTTGTAAAAAAAGATTATGGTCGGAGAATAAAAAAGAAAATACTCCGACCGCCAAAATCGTCCCTAGAATTAAAAAATCTGTTCTATTCTCCCTTATTTCTTTCCTTATCATATTTATAAATTATTCTATTAAGTTCTTTGTTCTATAACACGCAACCCGTAACACATTAACGGGCTAACGAGTTTCATTTTATAACTCCTTGCTGACTCAGTAAAACTAATAAGAACATCACCGCCAAAAAGCCGGTATGAGCGGTAACTTTACCGGACGAACGATAGACTTTACTTTTAACCACTAAATAACCGTCAAGCAATAAAACGCCGGCGATAAAACCAAAGAAAAATTGACTCAGAGTTTTTGTCGCCAACATCGGGTTAATAATTAACTTTCTCCCCTCTTCCGGAAAGGCCAGTGTCTTTTTGGCATTGGCAAAAACGTCCATCATCGCCGAAGCCGATGCCCCCGCCGTTTCTTCTGATTCTTTTGCTTTTTCAATAGTAAAATTTGCCGGCGTGCCGAAAAATTGAACCACCAAAGTTGTCTTTATCCCGCCCAAAGTACCCTCAACCACGGCAACCCCAACCTCACGATATTTAAAATTTAAAATATTATCGCGATGCGAAGGCGATTCCATCCACGCTTTTACCACCGCTTCCGGTTCGGAAAAATCGCGCGCCAGATTTTCGCCAGCAACGCGATATTCATAACCGACCGCTTTAAAAAAAGACCAGGGCTCGCGGCCCGAAGGTGATTTGTGCGCCCAATAATCAAAAGCAAACATATCGCCGGCTTTTTGCTGTGCCGCTTCATTTAAAAGATTATTCATTTTTAAAATAGTTAACCCCTTTTTTTCTCTCTCTTTATTAGTTAAATCAATAATTTTCTCGGGGGTTATTTCCGATGAATAACCCAAAACTCCCGGCCTTGATAAAGCGATAAAGGAAATCGCCGCTTGACAAAACAAAAAGACACCAATAAAAACCAGCAAAAATGAAGGGTGCAAAACCTTTGCCTTGTAATTATTGCTTTCTTCAGGAGTTAAAAAATGCCTTATTTTTTTCCAGAACTTTTTCATCCTTATGAAGATACTACAATCAAAGTCTATGCAAATTCAATAACAGAAATGGAGTAAAAATTGTTAAATTGTTAAACTGTTAAATTATTAGTCGTCTTTGAGTAAATTTAACTTCCATTTCTTCATTTTCCTTTCTTAAGCCATCTTATTGCATTCTTTGCATTATTAAATACCGGTGAAACTTTTCCTTATTTTATATCCAATTCTGATTCTTTTAAACTTCTCAAAAGATATTTGCTATGTTTTTGTTTAACTTTAGATTTTTTCATTCTTTAATTTAATTTACTTTATTCCTCAATTAATCTTAATCTCACAAAAGCTTTTTTTCCTTGCGCATTTATTGCCTGTTCTTGTCCCGAAAAAATTCCCACTCGGTTCGATAATTGATAAAGAGATATTTCTTCATGTCCGGGGACAAACCCACAATCACGACATCTTCCCGTGCAATCAGACAAAAATACTAATAGCATTCGCTCAGGATTAAGCGCTGTGGTTACACGAGGAAATTCGTGTTCAAACTTTGGTTCACCAATCTTTGTAAATACTCTATTATCCTCCACTCCTTTTTGAAAAGGTTGATCAGTATGTTCGCAAACTATCATTTTTTTCTCCTCCAAAAAAATTTAAAAACCAAAATAGGAGCAAAAATAGTGAGCAAGGAGAATAACCACATATAAGAACAAAAATGCGAAGGCGGCCACCAGCGGTGCATCAATTTGTCAAGAAAATAAGCGGCAACAGCGGGAAGGAGTAAAACCAATCTTTTTTTTGCGTTTTTCTTAAACTCCTTTCTATTTTTTCGTGTGTATAAAAGATTAAAAATCAAAGCGAGTAGGGAAAAAACCAGCCACCAAAAGCAAACTTTCTCCGTCTGCGCGCCCGCTACAGATGAAATTGGAATTTCAATAGATTCGCCGCCGCCAATTTGACCGCCGGTGGAAATAATTGTCACCGCTAAGTTTTCATCCCCGGGAAAAATCGGACTAGTCAAAGTAATTTCTTTTAAACCATCAGTGGCAAAAATACCCAACAATGAAAATTGCCATAAAAACGGCAGAAATAAAATAAGAAATAGAAATATTCTTTTTAGCCCCATAATAAACCAAGTTTTATGAACAACCCGACAAATCTTCCCGCTCGTCTTTAGGTGCTATTCACACACGACTCGCGGAGCGATTTTGACGGGCAGATCATTCAAGTAATTTTCCACTCTATGTGTATCCATGGTGAACTCATTTACTGTGTTTTAAAAAAAATAATGGCGCCAGCCATAATTATTAGCGGTACCGCCAGAGTTATTAGAAAGACCGACAAGCCGAATTGTTTGTAGATTTCAAGTAACCACAAGTCAATATGTCTACCCGTCAATAATGCCTTTAAATGCGTTGGTATAGGCGAGAGTTCCGGCACAAATAAATACGCATTTGTCGGGTTCAAATTCATACGCATCCAATCCCATGTCACATAGCTGACATTAATAATAACACCTATGATTTGAACTCCAACTCCGAGCGCAACGAGCGCGCCGGTAATGATCGTCATCAGTTTACTTTCAAAAGCCAACCCTATCGGGATAATTAAGAAAGGTAAAATGGGAACTAAGAAACGCGGCCCCCACGACCATCCCCCTGCCCAGTCGCCATATACCGAGTAAGTTACAAGATAGATCAAGGAAATAACCAGAAAAAGTAGTCCCTCTTCACAATGAAGTACATGAAACTTGCGAAACAAATACAAGCTAATCAGAGCTGGCGGCGAATAAAGGAAAATACTTCTCCCAACGCTAAAGAGATTACCATAGAGTCCTATCAGCAAGTTACTTAATGAAAAACCTTGATATTCATGTATTGGGTCAGTAATATGGATATCGCCGAATTTAAAATAATTCAGAATTAAAATCACCGCAAGGGCAAATAAAATTGGCAATAAAAACTGCAACCCTTGTTGAAAACGGATCTGACTTATCCGGTTTCTGTTTATTATCAGAAGATAAATCAACAGGGCTGGTGCAACCACAAACAAATTGATCCGCGTCAAAATACCAAAGGCAAGGACACTACCCGAAAAAAACACATGGCGCGGTTGGAGATTCATTCTGTGGGAATAAAGAATATAGATTGACAATAAAAGCAGTAAGGTTTCCAGCGGGTGCTGAAAATAATCGTGAGCCGAGACCCAAGTGGCAGTACTGAAACCGAAGATTAAAGTTGTTAGGAAAGATATCTTCTTTGAGAAACCTAAACGTAAACAAAATAAAAAGAAGAGTACACAGGTTAAGGGCGTAACAAATTGATTGAACAGAGAAACGAAAAAGATTGGCACAGTACCACCCCAATCACCAATATTAATTCCATTAAAATACTTTCTGACAGCGGGCGGGCTAATAGCATCAACAATTTTGCCGGTAAGATAAAACGGAATGGATAAGATAGACTGTCCCAGACCAAATACTGAATAGGAATTCCCGTCTTTTCCAACGGCAGTGTCGTGAATTGGTTTAATAGCGAGACTATGATTCTCGACGAGACTTTGTGTAGTTAAATAGACTGATATATGATCCGTGCTCCAAAAATGACCACTGGCAGATATTAGGTAGATCGCAAAAAATAGTAGGTAAAGACCCAATTTCGTTTTAAAATTGATTTGCATCTTTTCGAACGGAATAATGCATGTCAAATTTAACTTTTTAATGAATTGGGTGAAAAGTTTCTTACGCCATTCGGTCAGACCAAGAATAATCAATGTCAGCACACCTAAGATCATCAGATAACCATGTAACGGTTGCGGCTGATACTGAAAACTTATGTGATGAGTGCCGGCAGCTAATTTTACACCGATAAAACTCGGCATCAGCATCACCGTGTCGGTCTCAACACCGTCTACATAAACATGCCAGTTGGGGTGGTAGTTTATCTTGAGCATCAACATGCTCGCCCTTGCAACCTGAACATCTGCAAGATACGCGTTACTCTTAACAGTTTCTGAAATAACACGGCCGCCAACCGGCTCGCTTTGGGGGAATCTGTTGGTAGTAAGATCGGAAAAAATCTTTTCATCCACTTTTTGAAAGGGAAAAGTGGGCAAACCATAAGTTTCTTTGAGCTCATTGCCAATTTCAATGACAGGATGTTGTTTAAGTTTTGGAAGGGAACTAAAAAGCCATTTGGAACCGGAATTATAAAAATCATTTTTGTCCCCATAAAAAACCGCCGGAACATCAACCAAGTCAAAATAACCGGTGGTAGGAATCTGGTAAAGAACATAATCTTCGAATTCTTTAATTTTGGAATAATAGTAAGGAGCTGTCCAGGTTTTGTGCAATAAGACATAACGAATATTGAAAAGATTATATTGCTCCAACTTTGTGTTATCAAAATGCAGGCGGATATCGGTTGTAAGCGGGAGGGCATAGTAAGCGTATCCAAATGAATCAAGGCCTAACTGAGGCAAAAGGGAATAAAGCGGGGCCGAACCAATTTTGTAATAGGGATATTTACCAAAATCAGCCGGTAACCCGGCATAAACCCGACCCGGGGGTAAATTTTCAAATGCTTTTTTAATTTCCGTAATTTCCCTACTTTTCTCAGAAAATGCTTTCTGGCTTTCTTTTTTCCACTGGTGGTTTTGCTGATAATAATTGATTCTTTCCCGAAAGACCGGCGCAAAAAAAAGAATAAGGATAATTAAAGCCAATTTGGGAATTTTCCCGGATAATTTTTTAATTTTCTGCCAAATTAAAGATAACCCGGCACCGATTAACATTATCGCTCCCAAATGGAATCCGCCGATAAAACGATGAAGATGAATGTCCTGACTAAAGGGTAATAAATTCAACAGTGGTCCCCAAGTCGGCCGGCCAAAATATAAGCAAAGCCAGAAGCCAGTTAACAACAGCAAAAAACGGTAATTTTCTTTTCTCCATTGTTTTATGGTAAAAATTACCGCCCCAAAAAAGAAAATCGTCAAAATAGGTAGGCGGCCGTAGTCAAGCAGATTTCCGGTGAATAAATTTTTTAAGACGGCCAAAGCGCCAAAGGAATTATATTTAAAAGCTTCTTCCCAAATACTTCGATTGAGATAATTTTGATCAAGAACAAAAGGAATGAAAAAATAGGAAGTTACCAGGGCAGTAAGAATAAAAACAATGGCCAATCTTTTAATACGGGAAAATATTTCCGTTTTGTTTAGCCTGAGAAATACAAAAAGTATTGCCGATAAAATCAGAATATAGCCGTAGAGTAAATTAGACAGTAAAACTATTGTTGACAAAATTACCGGCCAAAACCAGCCGCCATTTTTACGAATTGTCCGATAAATTTCCGCTAAGGCCAAAGGAAGAAAAAACATCGCCCACAGTTGAGTATAAAGACCGTCTCCCCGCCAAAGATAACTGCCATAATCAAACCCGTATAAGTTATTAGTGGAAAGAAGCGAAGCAGTTAAGGCGGAAAGACCAGCCGCCAAATAATCAAAATCAAGTCGGCGCATCGCCCAGAAAATGGAAAGGGGGAAAAGAATTAACAAGAGATACTGGGAAAGGTCAAATAGACGAGGTAAAGGAATAAAAAAAGAGGTAAGCTGATTAACCCCGGCTAAGACCAAATGAGGCAGGTGTTGATAATAATGAAAAATAGGAAAACCTAAACCAATTTCTGGAAACCAAAAATCAGTCGGGTTTAATCCTTGTTTAAAAGCGTTACTCGCTTCCTGGGTAGCAGTTAAATGTAAAACTTCATCGTTTAAACTATAAGTAGAGACGGTAACTTCCGACCGAAGAAAGACGGCATTAAAAATAACGGCAAACAAAACTAAA